>ERZ795057.237-NODE-237-length-59221-cov-9.884985_pt1 | contig 59221 bp, 57 predicted proteins | sample MGYA00375141_ERZ795057 | MGnify/ENA primary metagenome ERZ795057 (study PRJEB30186, sample SAMN05720163) | activated sludge metagenome | isolation source: Anaerobic digester | place: Hong Kong | collected 2015-01-26 ...
AGCTTTTCCACCCCCCTTCATTTTTTTTTCCATTTTTTTTCATTTCATTCTTGACAACCCGTTCCATTTTCCCATAATTAATCCTTGCTGTCTGAACCTTGAAAACTGAAGAATGAGGAATGGATCTCACAGTTCTGCAAACGCAGAATTGTAAGAACCTACGATAACCCTTAAGAAATGTGAAAAGCGGAACCCAAGTTTGAACAATCCATCCACCAGATTCCTTGTGAATCTCGGCGTGGATTACAAATATCAATTGAACAAGTACTGTTCCTTCTTGCAAAAGAAGCAACATGTTTTGCTCGAAGAGTTTGATTCTGGCTCAGGACTAACGCTGGCAGCGTGCCTTACACATGCAAGTCGAACGGAACAAAGAGGATTGCTTGCAATTCTCTGCGTTTAGTGGCAAACGGGTGAGTAATGGATAGGTCATCTACCACGAAGACGGGGATATTCCCATGAAAATGGGGGCAATACCCGATAATATCTACGGAAGAAAGACGCGTTTGCGTCGCTTTGTGACGAGCCTATCTCCCATCAGCTTGTTGGCGGGGTAATGGCCCACCAAGGCGATGACGGGTAGCTGGTCTGAGAGGATGATCAGCCACACTGGAACTGAGAAACGGTCCAGACTCCTACGGGAGGCAGCAGTGGGGAATTTTGGGCAATGGGCGAAAGCCTGACCCAGCGACGCTGCGTGGACGATGAAGGTCTTTGGATTGTAAAGTCCTTTTATGGGGGAGTAAGGCATGACCGAGGAAATGCGGTTGTGTTTGCAAGTACCCCATGAATAAGCCCTAGCTAACTACGTGCCAGCAGCTGCGGTAATACGTAGAGGGCAAGCGTTGTCCGGAATCACTGGGTGTAAAGGGTGTGCAGGCGTTTTCATAAGTGAATTGTGAAATCCCGGAGCTCAACTCCGGAACGGCAGTTCATACTGTGAAAATCGAGGTCATGAGAGGAAAACAGAATTCCCGGTGTAGCGGTGAAATGCGTAGAGATCGGGAGGAATACCAATGGCGAAGGCAGTTTTCTGGCATGATTCTGACGCTCATACACGAAGGCTAGGGGAGCAAACAGGATTAGATACCCTGGTAGTCCTAGCAGTAAACGATGGATATTAGGTGTCGGAAGGACTCTCCTTTCGGTGCCGTAGCTAACGCGTTAAATATCCCACCTGGAAAGTACGGCCGCAAGGTTGAAACTCAAAGAAATTGACGGGGGCCCGCACAAGCAGCGAGGCATGTGGTTTAATTCGAGGCTACACGAAGAACCTTACCTGGGCTTGACATGGCAGTGACCGGTCTGCGAAATCAGACCCTTGTTTCTCTTGTAGAAACACACTATCACAGGTGGTGCATGGTTGTCGTCAGCTCGTGCCGTGAGGTGTAAGGTTAAGTCCTTAAACGAGCGCAACCCACTTCACTATTTGCCACCGGACTTTGTCCGAGCTACTATAGTGATACCGCTGGCGATGAGCTGGAGGAAGGAGTGGACGACGTCAAATCATCATGCCCCTTATGTCCAGGGCTACACACATGCGACAATGGTAGATACAATGGGTTGCAATACAGCAATGTGGAGCCAATCCCGTAAAGTCTACCTCAGTACGAATCGAGGACTGCAACTCGTCCTCGTGAAGATGGAGTTGCTAGTAAACGCAGGTCAGCTATACTGCGTTGAATACGTTCCCGGGGATTGTACACACCGCCCGTCACACCACCCGAGTCGTGTGCACCCGAAGTCGGATACCCCAACCTTTTAGGAGGGGACTGCCGAAGGTGTGCTCGGTAAGGAGGGTGAAGTCGTAACAAGGCAGGTGTACGAGAACGTGCGCCTGGATCACCTCCTTTCTAAGGAGCTTTTTTCCCGCCTTTTCCACTTCCCAGGCCCGTAGGCCATGTCCATTCCTCCTTCAGTACAGCAGCACTGCCACACCCGTGTGTGAGCTGCACCTTGAAAACCAACCAATGTATGATTGATCGAATCTCTAAGCAACGAAGTTTCACGCACGAGTATGTGCGAGAGCAAAAGAGAATAAGGGCGCATGGGGAATGCCTTGGTCATTGGAGCCGATGAAGGACGCAGTACGCCTGCGATAGTCGCCGGGTAGGAGCAAACATCTATAGATCCGGCGGTTTCCGAATGGGGAAACCCGGCACGGGCCAGCCGTGTCACCGATATCTGAATCCATAGGATATCGGGGGGAACGCAGTGAACTGAAACATCTTAGTAACTGCAGGAACAGAAAGTAACCACGATTTCCTGAGTAGTGGCGAGCGAAACGGAAACAGCCCAAACCAACGACGTGTAAACGACAATGTGTTGCGTCGCTGGGGTTATAGGACGATCACGGAGGAATTGTCTCCTCCACTCGAATGCGATGCCTCTAATGGAACGCGATGGAAAGCGCGGCAATATAGGGTGACAGCCCCGTACATGAAAGACCAGCATCCTCGAGGATTGTTCCTGAGTACCACGGAACATGCAACTCTGTGGGAAGGTAGGGGAACCATCCCCTAAGGCTAAATACTCCATGGACCGATAGTGAACTTAGTACCGTGAGGGAAAGGTGAAAAGAACCCCGGAAGGGGAGTGAAATAGAATCTGAAACCATGTCGCCTACAACCAGTCAGAGCACGATAGCGTAAGCTCGTGTCATGACGTGCCTATTGAAGAATGAGCCGGGGAGTTGTATGTTAGAAGCCAGGTTAAGAGGAGACCCTCGAAGCCGCAGCGAAAGCAAGTCTGAACAGGGCGTTAGTTTCAACATACAGACCCGAAACTGGGTGATCTACCCATGGCCAGGATGAAGCGGAATTAAGCCTCCGTGAAGGTCCGAACCCGTTCAGGGTGAAAACTGATGGGATGAGCTGTGGGTAGCGGAGAAATTCCAATCGAACCCAGAAATAGCTGGTTCTCTCCGAAATGCATTTAGGTGCAGCTTCGGACGATCCCTGCTGGAGGTAGAGCACTGAAAAGGCTAGGAGCCCCACCCGGTTACCAACCCTTATCAAACTCCGAATGCCAGCAGACTACAGTCCGAAAGTGAGACAGCGAGTAATAAGATCCGTTGTCAAAAGGGAAACAGCCCAGACCGCCTGCTAAGGTCCCCAATTTCGACTCAGTGTAAACCAAGGAAGTGTAGATTACGAAGACAGCCAGGATGTTGGCTCAGAAGCAGCCACCATTTAAAGAGTGCGTAATAGCTCACTGGTCTAGTGATTGCGCGCCGTAAATGTTCGGGACTAAGTCGAAAACCGAAGCAGCGGATAGGTCCGTAAGGATCTGTGGTAGGAGAGCGTTCCTGCATCAGTGAAGGTATACCGTAAGGAGTACTGGAGAGGCAGGAAGTGAGAATCCCGGCTTGAGTAGCGAAAAGCAGAGTGAGAATCTCTGCCACCGGAAGTCTAAGGTTTCCTGGGGAAGGCTTGTCCTCCCAGGGTTAGTCGGTCCTAAGTCGAGGCCGAAAGGCGTAGATGATGGCCAACAGGTTAATATTCCTGTACCGCGATGACCGTTATGAACAATGGAGTGACGGAGAAGGATAGAGAAGCCAGGTGACGGATTACCTGGTCCAAGCGTCAAGGAAGAAGTGCAGGCAAATCCACACTTCACGTTTCTGAGGCGTGACGGGGACCCGCAAGGGGAAGTTCTTGATTTCATGCTTCCGAGAAAACCTTCTAGTCAGGGCAATCGCGCCCGTACCGCAAACCAACACAGGTAGACAGGGAGAAAGACTCCTAAGGTGTACGAAAGAACTCTCGCTAAGGAACTCGGCAAAAAGGCCCCGTAACTTCGGGAAAAGGGGTGCCTCACCACTCGCAAGAGTGTAGTAGGTTACAAGAAATAGGCTCAGGGGACTGTTTACCAAAAACACAGGTTTCTGCTAAGTCGTAAGACGCTGTATAGGAGCCGACGCTTGCCCAGTGCTGGAAGGTTACGAGGAGGGGTTAGGACTTCGGTCCGAAGCTCTGAATCTAAGCCCCAGTGAACGGCGGCCGTAACTATAACGGTCCTAAGGTAGCGAAATACCTTGTCGGGTAAGTTCCGACGCGCATGAAAAGCGTAACCATCTGAGCGCTGTCTCGGCGAGAGATTCGGTGAAGTAGCAGTACCGGTAAAGATGCCGGTTACTTGCAGCAGGACGGAAAGACCCCGTAGAGCTTTACTACAACTTGGCATTGGGCATTTGTACTTTATGTACAGGATAGGTGGGAGACGTGGATCCTGGATCGTCAGGTTCAGAGGAGTCATCCTTGGGATACCACCCTTAAAATATGAATGTTCTAACGATAATCCCTTGAAGCAGGGTATCGGACAGTGTCAGGCGGGTAGTTTGACTGGGGCGGTCGCCTCCCAAAAGGTAACGGAGGCGTACAAAGGTTCCCTCAGCGTGTTTGGAAATCACGCGTAGAGTATAAAGGCATAAGGGAGCTTAACTGCATAGACAGACATGTCGAACAGAAACGAAAGTTGGTCTTAGTGACCCGGTAACTCCGAATGGAAGGGTTATCGCTTAACGGATAAAAGCTACCTCGGGGATAACAGGCTTATCCTTCCCAAGAGTCCATATCGACGGGAGGGCTTGGCACCTCGATGTCGGCTCGTCGCATCCTGGAGCTGAAGCCGGTTCCAAGGGTTAGACTGTTCGTCTATTAAAGCGGCACGTGAGCTGGGTTCAGAACGTCGTGAGACAGTTCGGTCCTTATCCGCTGCAAGCGTTGGATATTTGAGTGGGTTCACCCCTAGTATGAAAAGATCGGGGTGCGGAGACCTCCAGTGTACCAGTTATCACGCCAGTGGTACGCGCTGGGTAGCTGTGTCTCAAAAGATAAGTGCTGAAAGCATCTAAGCACGAAGCTTCCCGCAAGATAAGATATCCCATCTGTAACAAGAGTAAGAGCACTGGAAGACTACCAGTTTGATAGGATGGAGCTGTAAGAGCTGAGAGGCTTGTGAAGGTGACCATTACTAATCGCTCGAGGATCTTTTACGAATCGCACTACTCTCGGAAACTTCTTTGCTTAGACATTTGATCAACTACATTGGATGGTAAAAAACCTTCTAAAATTTTACGAAATTTTGGCTGGTGGCGATGCTGATGAGGGTACACCCGTTCCCATTCCGAACACGGAAGTTAAGCTCATCGAGGCCGATGGTACTTGTTGGGAAACTGACTGGGAGAGTAGGAAGCCGCCAGCCTTTTTTTATTGGTGCAGTGTAGACCATACAATCTCTTCTTTCCAATTCTTGCAATCTCAAGCCTCTTTCTTGGTTATTCAATTTTTTTTCAAACTCTTCTTTTATTACCTCCTCATCACATCCATTTATTCTATTGGAATCTATTCAAATCAGGAGGAATCATGAAAAAGAATCATGATCGAAAAGAAGCGTTTACATTAGTAGAGTTGTTAATCACCATTGGGATCATTGTTATTATTGCTGGTGTTGCAGTACCTCAAATTGCAGGGTATTTGAACAGAAGCAAATCCGCTAGAGCAAAGATGGATTTATCAACTATTTCGACAGCGATTAAATGTTTTTATACAGATTGGGGTCGTTATCCTGCTTCATTGGAAGATCTGTTAGGAACTGACACATCTCTAGATGCCGTAAACACATCTGATAATTATACCGTAGCAGGATTACCCGGTGGAATAAACTATCTTGGTGTTACAATCCCTGCTGATATTTTTAATCAAGCCAGCTCAGAGAATACTTATAAGTACCTTCTATTTACCGGTGACCAAGACTATATCTTGTGGTCGATCGGCCCCAACAAAGAATCAGAAATTACAGAGCAGACAGCAGCATTATCAGATGATGCTGTTACGATTACTACAACAGAAGAATTCGACGATATCTATGATTCCAACTGTTCTGTATCCGTTGCAATTTCATAGCAATCTTTTTACCGTAGCATATTGAGAAAATGAACCTCCTTTTCATTTCTAGGAAACCAGGGTTTACTTATTTTGAAACCCTGGTTTCCGTATTCTGTATTCTGATTTTTGTAACTGGATTTCAAAAATGGATGCTATATTCTGTTTCCCAAAAAACAACTATTCATATTCAACAAAAACTAACTGAAACATCTCACTGTATCACGACGTTGCTTCAAAATTCCAATACCAGTTGGATTCAGGACGAAACTTTCAATCCTACACCCCTTCATTATCGATTCTTAACGCAGGATGCAATGAGTACAATACCCATACCATTGATGAGTGCAAATTCTTTCTTGAAAATTTCTTTACCCACCGATATCACCCAATTGCCCTACAGTCTTATCATATCGAAATCTACTGCAGAATACTATCAAACTGAGTACACCCTTTATCATGTAATCGTTTTTGATACTACAAACACACAACATTCCGCCATTTCTACGTTTATCAAGAAAACTGCCACATGAAGTTATTATCAAAGCAGTTAACTTGTTTCAGTACTATTGAAACATTAGTAAGTGTTGCGATATGCAGTATGATTCTTTTTCCTATTGGAGTATGGATTCAACATTCTTCTCATCTCTACTACCAACAAACAAAAGAAAACTCTGTCCGTCTAGACGTTTTATTCTTACTCGAAGATATCGAAACCCATTGGATGCAGTTTTATTATGAGCCAGATGCAATCAGACCCAAAGAGGGAATCACAGAACAGGCTTTGTTCTTTAAAACCACAGATCAAAGGCTTGTACGTTACTATTCAAAGGGAAATGAAGTTGGTAGAGATATCAATTACAGTACATTTCAGAATCTGACACAAAAGGTTGTGAAGAGATTCAAAGTGACCAGGTGTTATGATGGTCAATATGGGCAAATCCAGATTTGTATTGAAGATATTCTTGGAAGAAAGTACAACAAGCTATTATGCTTTCAACTACCTTCTTGATGACAATGAATTCATTATCTACGAATCAGAAAAACTTAAAAAATGCTTTTATTCTCCCAATTTCATTTTTTATCATTACATTGCTTTTAGTTGTAGCCATTTACTTTATGCATCAAACCATTCGAAATCAGCATATGCTCCATGCTACTGTAAATCAAGTGAAATTGGATCAGGGAAAAGAGATTGGTGAAAAAGTTTTATTGGATCTGTATGCAAACCAGGGTCGCGAAATATTGAAAAACAGGATATCGCAGGAACCAAAGATTTATGTAAGAAGTAATCCTATTTACCCCGAAGATATGGCAATCGTTTTCTCTTTTATAGATGAGACGTCTACAAAGTGTATTGTGCAAATGTCTATTTTCCTCTTAAAATCGGAAGAAAAAGGAATTCTTACACATCCTCTATTGCGAGTTCCTTTATATGTGAATGCCTACCGAAAATGCTATGTTTTATCTCATCAATACATCTCTTCCTACTTTTTAACCATGAAGTATACTATTTCAACAGAAGAAGAGACCGACGGAAATATTCTTAACAAAGAAATTGTGAAGATTTACTACAATGGGTAAGATTTTATTGTTAGCAATTCTTCTACTTTTCTCAGTTGAAGATATACGATTCAAGAGTATTTCAGAGAAATGGTTTTGGGGATTAACAGGATTTGTTATTCTTTCGCTTCTTGTGCCACCTTTACAGATACATCTAGACCAGCATTTAGTAGTACCTTTGGATCTGAAGAACTTCTTAATCATGCATACGGGTGCTAGTTTTTTTGAAGAGTTTGTGAAAAGTCTTTTAGATGGTTTTTTTTCTTTTCGCTACTTTCACAGTTTATCTGGTACACCCTGGTTTACTAACATAGTGAACCTTATATCTAGAGCAGGAGTTGGATTCCTGCTATTATACATCCCCTATTTGATCACAAGAAAAAAAAGTCTAGGAGAGGGTGATATTTTTTATTTCACACTCATTTCATGTTTGTTTCCAATATCCATCATATGGTTATCGTATTTTTTAGCTTTTTTTTCAGGTTGTTTCTTGTTTCTCTTTCTTATCATCTTGATTCCTGAAAAAAAACGAAAGAATCTTTGTTCCTACAAGATTCCCTTTATTCCTTTTCTTTCCCTCGGTTTTGTGATTGGTCTGTTTTTTCAATGAAAATCCAAAAAAATCGTCGGTTTCGTGCACACATCCTTTTTGAAATCTTTTTTTGGATGGCAATGATCATAATTTTAAGCGGTTCTTTTGTTTCACTTTCAAATGAAGTATTACAGCAAAGACAATTAGATTCTTCCATTTGTACCCTCGTAGAAGATCTTCAGTTGCTTCGAATGAAATCAATAGCTACCCACCAGGACTTACGCATCATGTTTTATCCAACAAAAAACACATATGTATTTGAAACTGAAGAAAATGGTCTAAATATACCAGGAAAATTTGTACAGAGAGTTTTTCCGAAAAATATCGGCTACCCATATTACTTTGGAGTTTACACTCCTTCTTACGTTGATGAATGGGGAAATATCTGCTCTGGATCTGTAGAATTTGGTTATAGTGGGTCTCCGTTGCTTCCACGTAAGTTAACCTTTAAACATACGGGAACTCCTTCGTGTGGAGGTCACATTATTCTCACATCCTATCCGGATTTTCGAAGTAGTGTTGTCATTGTAAAGGTCGCAACGGGCAGAATTAGAGTAGGACGTGTTACTTTTGCCCCAATGGAACCATGACAAAATCGAAAATTCGGAAATTCTTTACCAATTCGTCATTATTTCTCGGAAAAAATCCATATAATTAGTAATACTCATATATCTTTTTTATAAGGCGACCTTTTTAATGGAGGTTTATATGACAAAAAGCGGTAAAGTACTTTTTGCGACTATTGTATGCATTGTTTTAGCTGGTTTTGTGTTTTCTTCTCCGATGTTGCAACTTTTCTACCAAGATGCTGAACCCTTCAAGTTTTTTGGCTATGAATTTGCAGCTGAATTCGATCCCATTAAGATCGCTTCTGTGAAAGATATTCCGGACGGAACAGGGCATTCCTTTAGCGTAAAACTTGATCTCCCCTTTGCTGGTCCTCAATATGTCCGCCAAGATATTTATGGGATCATAACACATATTGACGGCGATTTCCATGCATATAGTGCAGTATGTCCACACCTTGGATGTATTGTAAGATGGGATGAAGACCAAAACCCTGAACAAAGAATATGGTGTAATTGTCACAGTGGAGCTTTTAATCCATCCACTGGCGATGTAACAGCAGGACCTCCACCAAGAGGATTGCCAGTGTACACGATTTATGTTGAAGGAGATGATATTTACCTAGAAAGCATCAAAGAAGAAGGTGCACAATGAGAGATATCCAACCAAAAGCAGTATCCTATCTAAACAATCCCTTTTACTATTTGGGAGGGATCACCTTCATCTTCCTTGTATTCCAGGTTTTATCGGGAACATTTTTGTTTATGAACTTTGTTCCAGCTATAGGCGGAGCTTATAATACACCAATCCCAGGTGCCTATGGTTCTCTTGTTTATATCACGAACACTCTACCATTTGGCGTATATCTACGAACTTTTCACCGATTTGCAGCCATGGGAATGCTTCTATTTGCTATTCTTCACTTGATTCGTATGTGGACTACTAACAAAGTGTCTAAACCCAGAAATCTTGGGTGGATCAGTGGTTTAGTGCTAGTATTTTTCGTGGTAGTGATCATTTTTACTGGTTTTTTATCTTCATACACCCCGCAATTTGAAGCTATGCTCATGAAATGGGCAGAGTTTTTTGATTATGGCCGTCGAGAATACCAGAATTTGTTGTCTGCAAATTTTGGACTTCATCTCTTACTGCCCATTTTGATTTTGATTGGTCTCATTATTCATTTCAAAAGAATTGCCAGACCAAAAATAACACCACCTCTTTCGCTTATTTTATTCATTACTGGGATACTCATTTTATTGACCGCATTGTTTCCCATTCCATTTTTACCCGAAGAGCCTGTTGCATTCGAAGGAACCATTCCCACTTTTATGCAACAGATGTCAGTGTTGATCATCTTTTTAGGAATTTGCGTCCTCCTTGCCTTTTTACCAATGATTCTTCGACGAAAGCAGCTTTTTGCGAAAGTCGATCAAATTCGATGTACGGGCTGTCTATATTGTGTCGATGTTTGTCCGAAAAAAGCAATAAAACCCATCACGAAAGGAACCAGAGTTGTAGCATTCGTTGATGAATCCAAATGCCAGGGATGCGGAATATGCGAAGGTACATGTCGATCTCTTGCAATCCAGATCTACAATGATCCCTCAAAATCTACTTTAGAGGAGGTTCGAGCAATATGGCTAACAAAGAATTAGTATACCTTTTCCCATGCCTCGCAGAAAAAAGAAAAAAACTCATCCAAGAACTCACCAAAAAGTACTCTTCGATCAAAGTTGTACCAATAATTTGTGCGGGTCGCTTTAATACTAGTTTAGCTCTAAAACTTATACATGAAGGAGCAAAAGGGGTGATTGTTTTAGGCTGCGAACCCGGAGATTGTCATTATCGAGAGGGAGCTGTCTTTTCTGAAAGGCGCTTTCTCCTTGCAAAGCATACACTAAAGGCCTTCGGTCTGGAAGAAGATCGATTTCAGGCATTGTGGCATAAACCTTCGGATGTGAAACATACTATGAAAGAAGTAGAACAGTGCATGAAGCTCTTATCTGATCTAGACGAAGAGGGGGCGAAATAATGAAAACCCAAATTGAAAAAAACATAAAGCAGCTCTTAAACGAAATGTGGAAACCAGGAGACCTGGCTCTAGCATGGAAAAAAGCTTCTTTGCCTGGACACCGAATTCCTGCTTTCATTACACAAAAAGAAGAGATTCAAGACATCATTTACGATTCTTTTTGTGATCTTTCATTGGCGAAATATGTCAATTCTTTTAATCGTAAAGAGATTTTACCTCCCACATTTAAAGGAAAAATCCATATTGTTTGCAAACCATGTGATGCAAAATCAGTAATGCAAGCATTTGCAGATGAGCAAATTTCTGAAGAAATGATCAATTTAATTGTAGTTGCTTGCGATGGCATCATCGACCTAACCAAAATTGAAAAGGAATGTGAAAAAGCTATTGAAAGCTATCAAGAAGAAGATTATGTGATTGTTTGCAAAGATATTGATGGAAACGAACATCGCTTTGATAAGAGAGAGTATTGGCTGAGAAAATGTGCTGATACACGGAACTGCGATTTCCCATTTTATTACGGTTATTACTTTGTTGGTAACGAAAAAGAATACAAAAAGCGTATCAAGCACTACCGCAGTAATTGGAGAACTTTACCACAGGATACCATGTCACCCAAAGAACTACGAAACATGATTCACCAAGAGTTGCAGCGATGCATACGCTGTAATGCTTGCCGAAACATCTGTCCAGCCTGTTTCTGTTCTGATCAGTGTATATTTGACAAACCAAAAGAAAACGTGAACCTTCTTGACATCGATACATCCACAGAGAATACAATTTTGTATCACATGATACGTTTTCACCATGTAGCACCAAACTGTACCGGCTGTGGAGAATGCGAAAGAGCATGTCCAAGAAATATCCCATTACATATTTTTTATGAGTATTTCAACCGATTAATGGAAGAAGAATTTGGTTACCAACCTGGTAAGACAAACGACGAAAGACAAAAGCTTCTTTCTTACAATCTAGGCGAAGACTTGGTTTAAGGAGGAATCATGAGAAAGAGATTAAAAATTGATCAATTCAAACCCTTTCTACAGGAATTGCAAAAACAGGCTACTCTGATTGCTCCTGTAAAAACTGAAACCAATGAGCGTGAATTCATGGTAGTACAAGATAACACCAATGTCGCATTGGAGGGATTTAATCCACTTCGCTCCCCGAAGGAGTTCATATTTCCACAAATGGAAAAGATGTTTGAGTATCATATCCAAAAAGATGGAAAAGCTACTATTAAAGAATCAATTCAAAAAGAACCACAAATTATCCTAGGTGTGCGCCCCTGTGATTTACATGCAATATCGTATATGCAAGAGTTTTACTCTTCCACCCACGAAGACCCCTATATCCTTGAAAAATTGGATTCGACGGTTATCATTGGGTGGGCATGTCAAGACCCTATGAATACATGTTTTTGTACTTCTGTTGGAGATTCCCCTGTAGACACAAAAGGTGCGGACATAATGATGGCTAAAACAGATCAATTTTATTTAATTGAAGTCCTTACCGCTAAAGGGAAAAAAGTGTTTGAAGCAGTTGAATCCCTTCTAGACGAATCTCTTGCAGAAGATGATGAAATATACCCCATGATTCGTCGCAATACAGAATCCAAAATCCGAGAGAAAGTAGATCTTCTTTCCGTAAAGGGACGTATTGGGTCAGTGTATTCGTCTAGTTTTTGGAAAACGTATAGCGATACCTGCATTGCTTGTGGAAGCTGCACTTTTAACTGTCCAACTTGTACTTGTTTTGACACCTCTGACTCACTGGACACTTGCCAAGATGGTTGCCGATATCGCACATGGGATACATGCCAAAATTATGCATTTACATTGCATGCTTCGGGTCACAATCCACGAGCAACTCGATTACACCGTCTGCGTCAGCGAGTTATGCATAAATTTCATTATTCGGTAGAACAACTCGGTCTCTTTTCTTGTACTGGGTGTGGACGATGCACTCGATCATGTCCTGTTCGAATCGATATGGTTTCGATCATTAAAGATATCAAGGAGGCAGTTGATCATGGAGAAAAGTAAAAAAATGACAACTACATCACAAAATGAATATCTCCCATTTTATGCCCTTATACGAGAAGTAGGTCAACAAACATCCACAGTAAAGCATTTTTGGGTAGAATTACCCAAAGACAAAATTCCAAAAAAATATGTTCCTGGACAGTTTTATCAACTCTCCCTTCCTGGTGTTGGAGAAGTACCAATATCCATCTCAGACTATGATCCGAAGGCTAATGCTCTTCTTTTTTGCATCGCCAAAACGGGCGTTGTAACTAACAAAATTCATGAACTAAAAGAAGGAGAGTATCTAGGACTTCGTGGTCCCTATGGAAACGGCTTTCCAATGGATACTTTCCAAGGAAAGAACATTGTGGTCGTTGCAGGTGGAATTGGATTAGTTCCTTTGCGAAGCGTTATTGAAGAGTATTTTCGAAATCCTGACAAATATGGTGAATTGGAAATTTTGTATGGAGCTAGAAATTCCAATGAAATTGTATACAAAGAAGAAATGAAACAGTGGCGACTGAAGAAAAAAACAACCTGCAAAATAACCATTGATAAGCCTGAAAAAGGATGGGATGGAAACACGGGTTTTGTGTGCAATCTTGTAGACCAATCTTATTGCGATTGCAGCGAAGTTCTGTTCCATGGGAATTCATCCGATCGAAGCAACACCGTAGTGTTGGTTGTAGGTCCACCTGTAATGTTTCAATCTATTTTAGATCAATTGTCCTCTATTCAATTTCCAGATGATTCTGTTTTTGTATCCCTAGAGAATCACATGAAATGCGGAATTGGAAAATGCGGTCATTGCAACTGCGGTGGCAAATATGTTTGCCAAGATGGTCCCATTTTTTCCTGGAAAGAATTGAAATCCATGGAAAAAGAGTACTAGGAGGAAGATATGTCTGTACAATCGAGCACATGGCAAAAAATAACCTACTGGTTGAAAAATCGATTTCGCAATATGGATATTTTTGACGAGACGCTGCAACCAAAGCACCCTCGAAATCCTGCTTATTGGATTGGTGGGATGTTATATCTTGGTTTGCTAATTCAGATATTACTTGGTTCGATATTAGCAATTTACTATATTCCTTCTTTTGAAATGGCTTACCGAAGTGTTGAATCAATCATGCAACTGCAATTGTTTGGAGTTCCAATTGGACCATGGCTACGTGGTTTTCACCGATATTTAGCAGATGCCATAATTATCCTAGCAATGCTTCGTGTTTTTCGCCTTTATTTTGCTGCTGATCACAAGAAACCACATGAATTTACATGGTTTTGGGCTGTTTTATTCGTTGTCATCACAACCGTATTTGGTTTCAGCGGATACATACTTCCCCTGGATCAACGTGCATATTGGGCCACAACTATTGGAACCACAATGCCCACTTTTGTGGACGAACTACCACTGCTGGGCAATTTACATTTAGGGAACTTTTTACAGTTTATTGCTCGAGGTTCGGTTGTAATCTGCACGAACACCATTACACGTTTTTACGCTCTTCACTATGTCTTGCCTGTTGGCATTGTTGTGTTAGCAGAGTCGTATTTCTACTTCTTCCGTAAAAAAAGAGTGAATCTTCCTGCTTTAGGGGTGATACTGCTATTTGCTATTGTGATTGCATGGCAAATTCTCGAACCGGCTCATTCCTTAGCTCCTGCAGATCCCTCATCCCCTCCTGAGCACATTCTACCTGATTGGTATTTCTTGTTTGTTTACTATTTCCTTAAGATAATGAACTTTTTATGGGGAATTCTGTTTAATGTCATCTTTTTAGTGTTTGTCATTCTGATGCCATATATTGAAAGGAATCATTTTAGAAAACCATCGAAAAGACCTTTGTGGAATTCTCTTCTTGTTTTAGGCTATGCACTCTTCATTATTCTTTCATGGAGAGCTGCTGCTTATTCGGAATCAGAAGTGTTGCGCGCTGATATTCCTTGGATTTTCGGTGCATATATTGTGTTTATTCTTGTATTTGGCTGGTGGCAAAAGAAAGTAGATCAAAATGAAAAAAGAAAAGGCGAGTTGGTTCATCAGAAATAGCACATGGTTTTTTTGGGTAGCCCTTGTGCCAGCGGTTGTTCTTGGTAATGTTATTTTTCTTAGAATTCAACTATTGGCTCGTTTCGGTTTCCAAACTACCCATTTTATCATGTTGCTATTTAGCTCACTGTTGTTTCTAGCACTTCTCCTTTTTCTTTGTTTTATCATCTACGTGCATGACTCGTTGAATGGAAATATCAAAAGACGATTGTCATGGTTTGATTCCTGGATCCAAAAATGGCATTTGGAGGAAGACTGATATGAAAAAAATTGAAAATATGCTGTCCATTCTGTCGTATGTATTTCTTGTATGTATTGTAATTTTGCTGGGCTTGTGTTCACACTACCACATTATTAATGACCAAAGAATGGTTGTTATTTGCTCTGGTTTGATATTGATTCTTTTTGGTATTGTGTTCACACTAGAAACAAAACTAAAGTGGTTGGAGAGTGAAAAAAGATCATTAAAATGAAGCTACATCGTTTCATAGCTTTTGTTTTTTTATGTTGCCTGATCACAGGGTCGTCCCTTTCTCTTCCTGCAGTCGAAGGAAAGGATAGTCTTTCGATTGAACCGTCCTCTGTTTCTTTTTCCATAACAACGACCCAACGCGATACAAAAGCGATTTTACTCACCAACCAATCATCTGAGTCCATACAATTTTCAGTCGTTAAGCAAGCTACTGAAAAAAGCAGTTCAACTGAAATATTACCATCCTTTCATGGAGATGCACCACAGGAAGTAGGTTCTCCCTGGGTTACTCCTCAATACAATTTTGCCAGAACGGGTTACAATCTTATCGAATCAACGTCACCACCTTTTGAACAAAAATGGCGATCAACCTATACAAAAGCTTTGCTTCCCCCTGTTTTATCGGGTAACAACTTATACTTACCCTCCGAAGATGGGAGAATTCATCACCTGCATTGTAGGACCGGTGTCAAAGAAGAAATGTTTCATATGGGCGAAGCTCTTTACTCTGTTCATCTATATACGCGTTACCTCATTGTAGCTACTAACACAAATCTTGTCCTATTTGATCGAATTGCCAAACAGGTGATTTGGACTCGACCTTACTTTGTTCCAAGCATGTACGGCGTTGCAGCTTGGGAGGGCCTGTTGTTTATAGGGACACAGACTAAACTTATCTGTTTGGATCTTATCACTGGACGAGAGATATGGTACAAGCCAGGATTATGTGAATACATCTCAACTGATCAAGGGGTTGTAGCAGCTGTGTTGGATTCTTCAACACTTTTTATTGCGCGCGGACAATCTGGAAATGAGATTGTTTCGATTTCTACTCAAGAAATTTTTACAGGTCCCGCCGTTTTTACCCAGGACAATTTGTATTACTGTACTACTCAACAAGACCTGAAAAAAAGTCATGTTGTTCGATTTTCGTTAGACGGAAAAAAGCAGTGGGAATACATACAAGAAAACTATATTCCTTCTTCTCTAGCTGTAGACGATCAACATGTGTATTTCTGTACAAATCAGGGAGATGTGGTTGCTCTTGAACGTTTCTCTGGGAAGAAGCAGTGGGAAAAAAACATCCATTCCCCCATCCTGATCCCACCTATCGTAGCGTGGAATTCCATTTATATAGGCGGAAACGACGGTGCAATCCATTGTTTTAACCGAAATAATGGTACAGACATTTGGAACTACAAAATGTCTTTTCCTCTCAATTCACCTTTTGTTATGGCGCAAGGTTTTTTGTATTTTGCCGACAATACTGGGAATTTTTATGCCTTTTGTCGCATTGGAGAAAATGTTCTTCCCCCTTATGCTCCTGCACGCGTCAAGGGCTATCCTGGAAATCAAAAATTTGTGTTAAGCTGGGAAATTGAGCAGCCAAAACCAGATTTAGCAGGTTTTCATATTTATCGAAAGAAAGAATTTGAACGTGATTTTTCATTTATAGACAAAACGGATATTGTCAGTTTTTATGAAGATAGTCCCCTTGAGAATGGAGAGAAAGTCAGCTATATTGTTCGAGCATTTGATACATATGGCAATGAAAGCACCAGCTCCAATATGGTCACGGGTATACCTTCTCAAGATCCAACACCAACCTGGCTTGATTATGTTCCGACATCCGGTAGTATTAAGCCAAACGATTCGGTCATCCTTACGGTTAAGGTTGATGGCTCTAAGGTTCCCCCTGGTGAATATCATGCTGAACTTGTACTACTTTGCTCCCATCTTCCACCCAATGAGAATACAATTCATATTCCTGTATCCATGAAGACATCAAAAGGAGATTCTTCTATTCTTCAGCCTCCTTCTCTTGAGACAATTACAAGTTCTGACACCAGAGCGTTGCTGAAGTGGAGGAAGTATCCTGCAATATGGTCCATATATGTGTATCGCTCCACGGTGTCTCAAGATGAAATGGTGCGAATTGCTTCCGTAAGAGGAACTGAAGAGCAATATATTGACGATACCGTCCAAAATGGTGTAATGTATTATTATTCCCTAAAAGCAGTATCTGAAGATGGTTTATTGAGTGACTTTTCCAACGAGCTTTCTATTGTTCCTATGCCAGCTTCACTCCAAATTTTAAAAGAGAATAGTATTACTGTTTTTCATCCAGTTTTTGATATACAGGGGAAAGCAGACCCGAAAGCCAAACTCACTGTACAAGGCCATCCCATTGAGTTAAAAGCTGATGGAACTTTTACCACTCCTCTCGGAGTACCAGTTGGAATCAGCACTCTTTTCTTCCAGGCTATTGCAACAGATCAGACTGTACAAGAAAAAAAGATAGAAGTGAATTGCATCTCTGAATCCTATACCATCAAAATGCAGATTCAAAATCCAAATGTAACTGTGAATGATCTTCCATGGCCCTGGGCATTAGAAGCACCCCCTATACTGGAATCTCAAAGAACCTTTGTGCCCTTGCGCTTTATTAGTGAAATTGTAGGGGGGTCTGTTCTGTGGGATTCGGAAGAAAAAAGAATTCAAGTTTTGTATAAACAAAACGAAGTAGTATTATGGATAGGGAAAAGAGAAATTTTAGTCAATGGCAAAAAAGAAAAAATTGATGCTCCGCCATTCATTTTGAACGGTCGCACACTTGTACCATTGCGATTTGTTACCGAGCCATTGGGAGCAAAAATTGAGTGGAAAGCTGAAACTCGTACAATTTTACTTTCTTTCCATTTTACTTAAAGAGGTAATACAATGATAATACAATGTAAAAAGAATGACCTGAGTACTATTTTGCAGGAAATGATCACCGTGATTCCTTCTAGTTCTTTAGTTCCTATACTCAACTGTTTTCATTTTTCCGTGAAGAATCAGCAGATTACCATAACAGCCTCCGATTTAGAAATAGGTTTTACAAGTCATCTAGACTGTGAAGCTGATGGAGAAACAACGGTTGCGATTCCAGCCAAGCTTCTAACCGATATCGTAAAAAGTATGGACGAAGAGATTATTAAATTAGAATTTCAAGATTTGCATCTAACCATCTATGGGCAAACTAGCCATTTTTCGATTCATTGTATCAATCCAGATGAATTCCCATCATTACCCGAAGTAGTTGGTACTGCTTATGAAGTCCCGATTAGTAAGCTCATTTCGTTATATAACAAAGTTTCTCCAGCTGTCTCTCAGAAAATGGAAGGAAATCTGAATCTGCACTGTATTCCGTTACAATCAGACGGTCACGAACTACGTATGATTGCCTCAGATGCACAACGACTTGTTGTGGCCAAAACCATTGAAGAGAAGGACTATGATACGATTCGCGTTCTTACTCTTCCCAAAGTGTTTAAAATTTTGTCCCGTATCGCATTAAAAGCCCATACAGATACTATGAAAATGGTTGTAGCAGAGCGTGAGATCATGTTTTCTTTTGACAAACAAATTCTTGTATCTCGTTTAGTGGACTCTAACTTTCCTGATTACAACAAGGTAATACCAAAAGAATCATCGTACCGATTTATTGTGAATCGAGAAAAACTTCTTCATGCTTTACAGCGACTTTACCTCGTAGTTCGAAATAATACCAGTCGTATCAGTATGAAATTAAAGGAAAACTCTGTTATGTTGATTGCCAATGATCCTGAAATAGGTTCTGGTGAAGAAGAGATTCCAGTGGAATATCTGGATCGTAGCGGAGAAGCTTGTGAAGTCCTTTTTGATGCCAGGTACATGATTGAGGGCGTAGAAGGTGTCGAAACCAGTCTTGTAGAATACAATCTTCAAGGTTCTATTCATCCACTGGTTGTTAAAGAGCCTGAATCGGATAATTATCTCTATGTTTTGGTGACTATCCGGATGAAATAATGTATGTTGACCACCTGCAGGCAACAAGTTTTCGTTGTTTTGATCAAATCGATTGTATGTTTTCCAGAAACACCAATATTATCTTTGGGAAAAATGGAGCTGGGAAAACTAATTTTTTAGAAGCAGTACATTTTGCTTTGCAGGGAAATGGTTTTCGCACACGTCAAGATTTCCATTTGCTCAAATACTCCACCCCATTCCTCCGAACTGAAATAGAAGTATATACGCAAAGCATGAACAAAACCATTTCAGTGTCGTGGGAAAAAAACGGGAAAAAACGAATTGTCATCAACGGCATGGACAATCAACGGATCGTCGACTTATTTGGCACTTGTTACGTTGTGTTAATGACCCCGAGTACGCCCGAACTTGTTAAGGGAGGACCAGAGTATAGGCGCAAATTTATTGATCGAATTCATGCCAAAGAAAATCCCCCCTATTTAGCTATATTAAATCGATATGCCATCACGTATAAATCCAGAAACATTTTGATTAAAAAAGGTCTTCGAGAATCTCAGGATCGTAAGCTGTATGATATTCTCACTCACACTATTCTTGATCTTTCTACTGTGATCCAGAAAGAGCGGAGAAATACGATTGAAAAGATGCAAAAAGTTTTTACTACGGTTTGTGATCAATTGTGCTTCCCCGTTCTGAACGATATTCAACTTGTATATTCTCCTTCTTCACTGGATGTTAATCTATATTCTCTTCGAGAGCAGGAAGTACTGCGAGGAAGCTCTCTTGTCGGTGCTCATTTGGACAGAATAAGTATAAAAAGAGATACAAAGTCTATCCGTATTTATGGCTCAGAGGGAGAACAGAAAATTATATCTTTTGTACTAAAATTGTGTGAGTTTCATTTCCTGGAACGTGAAACAAAAAGTGTACCTGTTGTTCTTTTGGATGATTTTCAATCAGAGCTAGACCAAGATAATTTCCAGATGTTGCTTGACTTCATTCAGCCCAAAGCACAGATTTTCATCACTTCTTTACATCCCTCACTAATCAACGATGCTGGAAGGCAGTTTGAAATCCGAGAAGGAAGAGTGTATGGAAAAGATTAATCAGTCTCTTACCTATTTTTTCTCACGGAACAAATACCAACAGAAAAAAATTGTGGAAAGCTCTTTTGTATATGCAGCTTATCCTCATGCAGTGGGAGAAATGTTAGCTCGATCCACACGAATACTAGCTTTCAAAAGGGGATTATTGACAGTTGCTTGCAAAAATTCTATTTTTGTTACAGAGTTAAACCAGATGAAAGAACTAATGATCAATAAAATGAATGAAGTATTGCAGCAAGATATTATTCATGACATCCGTTTTGTTATTGGAAATGTGAAGCCCGTTACCGTTCGTAAAAAGAAAAAACCACTTCATAAGGAGCAAAAAGAATGGGTTGAACGAGTTGTCAAAGATGCACCAGAATGTTACAAAGATCAAGTAAGATCTATGTTGGTTGCATATAAGGAGAAAACAAATGGGTAAACTGTGGATCCTTAAAATCATTATTTTCTGCTTGTTGTGCCTTGTGGTGGTTGGTTTCTTTTATCCCTATGCAAAACCTCTACCGAAAGGTATTTATGTAGACGATAGCCAACAAAAGATTATGATTGATGTAAATTCTACACATTCCCCTTCTCTTTTTATCCAATTTCCAGAGGATTACATCTGTTCCAATGTATCCATAGTGAAGGATTCGATTTTGCCTAAAGGGGAAAAAGGAGTGGTGGAAGAAACCAGTGTACAAATGGAGCTTTGGTTGCCACAAATATCTTTACCGGTTAGTGCAAATACGATTATTCGAACATTTCGAAATGGAGATTTGTTTATATTACTGCGCTTCTTTAGTGCTCAAACAATTCCTCAGCCCATTCAGTTTACGTTTCATTCTGCTGTAGCAAATTCGCAAGATGCCCAGACGTGGTATCTGCAATATACATCTGACAAACGACCTGAAGAGGCCACTGTTCCTGATTCTGAGTTTATTTCATACCCCCTTCACTACGGTATGAATATTTTGCCTCCCAGCTTGCATTATATGGAGTTTACAAAGGATCAACTCCCGCAGGGTAGTATTTTAGCGGGTGCTTCAAGTGTCTATCAAAAAGCACCTACAGAACACAGCGATATTTCCACTCTTGTGCGCATGAATTCCCAACCCGTCGTGCAGTGGGATCAAAAAACAGGGGTTTCGATTACATCGTCTATTTCTCTTGAATCCTATCAAACAGCAGAGAGTTGGTTTTTTGCCAGTAAAAGCTCTATGTTAGACTTCACCAACGAAGAAACAGTAGAAAATATGCGTTCAGCAGATTTTACGCTCCGAAAAAAAATAACAAAGGACGGCATATTTCATATTGCAAATGAAAACCAATATGTTGGAGCATCCAATGATCGATATGACTATTACTATACATATGCTGGCTGGGAGGGTAGAAGATTTATGAATCTTCACCAAAACTATCCCCAACAAAGCTTTTTCTATGATATGTTTGCCAATACTGTCTATACTATAGCCAAAGCTGCTAGTAAATATGGCATTTGGCCATCGGGACATGCAAGTGTATATTTGTGGAATCTATACCATTTTCCCAAGAATTATATTGATACTCGTTACTGCACCGATGCAGGCTTTTTTTTGTTGAAGGCACACAACGATTATCAAATACCCGAAGCATTGTACACGGGCAAGAAATTTGGTGATTATCTCGTAGAACTTTCTCAAAAGGACCAGAAGATACAGACTACAAACGGTTTTTTCTTTTATGACTATTACCACAACGATTTCCCGAATACAGTTACTCATGCTTCGCTTAATCATATTTTGTCAGAGATGAACTATCTACTAGAACTGTACCTAGCTACACATGATGAATCCTATTTAGCAACAGCAGAAAAAATGTTAGCAGCGATTCAAGATACAGAGAAACGCTGGATCCGAAAGGATGCCACTGAAAATTACAAATGGTATCATGATCTTTGGTATTGCGTTGTACCTAAAAGCGATGGATCACTGGTTTTCGAAAATCATGATTATACAAAAGATTTGACATATAAAGATTTGCTAAAATCTCAGTATTTGATCGAAAAAATATACAATCGGAAAAATCCATCCATTGAGAATTTGATTCAACACAAACAGCAATTCCTTATAAAAGCAGGCTATGATGTTGACAAGATTTACTCGGATTTTTCTTTAGATCAATCCCGCTAGTTGAAATATTGGATGTATTATTGGAAAAAACTGCTACACTACTACTATTAACCGTGTTTTCTATATAAATGTCAGGAGGAGTATAATGGCCAATGTGAAGCTGATAATAGGAATCCTTCTTTCTGCGATTATTGTACTTTTTATTGTGCAGAACGTGACTGTTGTAGAAATCCATTTTATAACCTGGACGTTTGAAATGTCACAAGTTTTGATGATGTTCATTCTTTTCATTACAGGAATCATTACGGGCTGGATCATGCATGAGTTCCATGTGTGCAAGCCCTACCAGAAAAAAGTCAAAATAAAAATGGAATCACAAAAAACCCAAGAAGAAAAGGAAGAAACAGATTGAAACAAGACTGGTTTTTTCTTTCTAAGTAGCAATCCATGAATGAGGGAAAAATTCGTTTTAAAGAGAATGTTAAGCAGAGATTAGAGCTGTATTTTGTCTTGTATTCGATTGTTCTTGGGGGGATTCTGGCAATTCTCCACCTTCTGATTGCTCCTTTTTTTGTGTTTCAAGGCTGGCTTGCTGTCGGAATTAAAATTATAGGTGCGCTTTTTTGTACATATGGCTTTGTACACTGGCTACATGGTATAAGTTCTAAACGAGATTTGATGCAAAAAGAATTTATTCTGACCAAAAGGTGTTACAGAATCACCAGACACCCAATCTTGTCGGGAGCTTTATTTGCATTGAGTGGCACTTTTGCGGTGCTAACACATTCTTTTCTAAGTGTGATCTACTTTTTTCTATTGTATACAGTTGTATTGATTATTCTTCCTACTCAAGAAAAAAAACTGATTGAGCTTCATCAATTACGATACATATATTACAAAAACTGTGTCCCTGCCATAATTCCAAAACCAATAGCATTATTCACCTCTCACAAATCTTTGATTCCTTCCCGCTGGATTACAAAACAGTGTTTTGCAGTAAAAGACGTAGATGTGAATATTTATCTTTTTTCTGCTGGTGAAAACTTTTTAGCTATTAACACAGGTTATCGTGCCCCTATTGTCCAAGAAGAGTGTAGTCGGTTCAATTTCTGTTTACAAAAGGTATCGTGCGCTATTTATACCCAATTGGATCGCCACCATAAGCTGGGAATTGCTGCTGTTCAGCAAATTGAGGCTTATATCTTACCTGCACAATCTGCAGCACTGAAACAAGGAAAGCCTTTCAAGAAAATCAATACAATATCACTAGATTCTTTTTCTCAAGAATCTTACCAGCCATCGTTTCATATAGGGGAGATACAAATACTTCCTCTTCCTGTACCAGGTGTTTCAAAAGTAGTAAATTTTGTTCTACAAGAGCAGTATTTATTCACAGGTAGCGTGTTGAATTTTCAAAATGGAAGAATTTGGGTGAATCGTTCTATGTTTCGGTGGAATCGATCTCATATAAATGCCTATCTAGATCAGATTTCGTCTATTCTCCAGAAAACTCCCACTATTCGATATATTCTTTCTTCTACCAGTGGATATCTTCAAAGGTATTCTGAGAATAGGTTTTTTCAAATAGAATCTCATTATCCCTACATACAACAGTTCTATTCCTTTTAACTAGCAATGGTCCATCGTAGCTTAAGGGATGGTATGGTTTAGAATCCAAGCAACTCCATTATCTATGTTTGCAGGTCCCTTGAATTGAGCAATGTCAAGTACCTGAGGGATTGCATTTCCAACAGCTGCAGGATACCCCACCAATTTTAGAAGGTCTATATCGTTAAAGGAATCACCGATATAGAGAACATTCTGCAGGGGTACATGGAAATGATTTGCCAGAAACTTTCCTGCTTCCACTTTTGATATGGGTTGAGAAAACAATTCAATAAAACTAGTTTTCTGTTTTTCCATGCTTTTGACTGGGTAAAGTTTGGTATATTCTTGATGAAAAAAATCTAAAAAAGCTGTTATATTTTGTTCTGCTCCTATCAAAGCAATTTGTGAAAGATACGGTTCTTTTTCCCACATTGCAAAAGAAGAAGCTGTTCTCCATTGATTGATAGAAAAATAATATTCAAAAGGACCTAAATATGGATAAGGAATATAAATCTTTTCAGAATGAATAAACTCACCAAAAATGGTTGGAAAAACTGAGAAAGATTGACTGTGTGATAAAACCTTCTGGCACCACTCTTTTGGGAAATCGATTCTTTGCAAGATTTTGTGGGTTGAAGGAGTACAAATTAATGCACCATTTTGAAATGCACAAGGAGTGTCTTTGGGAAGCAATGACAGTAGCTCCTTCGCTGTTACATAGCTACGTCCCGTTATAAAGGTAAGGGGAATGCTTTTCTTTAGTATTCTTTGCAAGGATTTTTGGGTTTCGTTTGAGATGGTCCGATTACGATCTAATAAAGTTCCGTCTATGTCAATGAAAACTGCTTGGATCATGTCTTATCCTTCCGGATGAGCAAACACAATGCTGGTTACTTCACATGTTGGATTTTTCTCTTGAATTGCTTTTCTGCATTCAAAGAGAGTTTTGCCTGTTGTACAGATGTCATCTACCAAGATAACCGAGGGGTAGATTTTCTTACCTGACCATATAAACTGGCATGTTGGATTAGATTCACGATGTTTCCTGGAAAGACCTATTTGGTCTTTATCGAAAATATAAGGTTTCCGTAGTAGACTATTTGAATCATAAGGAATTCCTGTTATTGAAGATAAAGACTGAGCAATCATCTCGCATTGATTGTAGCCTCGAGAAAGTTTTTTGTGCATACTAATGGGAACAGGCACAATGGTTGTATCTTGGAGATGTGAAAAGGGAATGACTGATTCTAAGAGTGGAAGAAGAAAAGCGGCAATCCATTTGGCTGCAGGGTAATTTTTTTGATATTTTAGAGATGTGATGAGATGAGAAGCTTGCTTCGAATATCGCGATGCACAATAAATGCGATCTCCGAAACGACTTATGAATTGTTGATGAGGATATTGCGATTCTTGTAGCTTTTGATAGCAGTCATGGCAAAGAAAATTCGTAGATGGCTGGTTGCATATACTACAGGATGGTGGGAAGAGAATATGGAGAAACTCTGTTTTGATCGTTGTGAGAATTTTCTGAGGAGTCGTTCTCATATTTTTTGTATGAATTTTTCCAGTTCATCAAAGTTGGCTTTGTTCATTTGTTGAAGAACGACAACCTCATCTTTATATGGCAATGGTAAGTGTGCAGGATCGTAAAATGAGCGAAAAGCTCGCATCATAGAAGCAGTATCATCATTTTTAGTGAGAACTGGTTGCAAGTGTAAAATCTGCGCAAATGTTTCTACCTTAGGATCGTAAATGAAAGGAAGAATGGGTTTTCGAAGAAGGGACAAAAGGATCATGAAATGAAGGCGCATCCCAATTCCAAATGTACACCGTCTTAACAGGGACAACATATCCTCGGGAGTATTGAAAGTGTCAATCAAGTAAGAGGGAGTTGACATTTTCTGCTGCAGCTTTATAGAAAAACGTTTGTCATAGTCAGGATAGAAGGGAGTAAACACTAGAGGAAGTTTCGTTATGTTCCCAATTTCGTCTAAAAAGGCTGCCAACTGATCAATTTTAGCATTGGTTTGTTGATTGGGACCAAAGCAAATGGCAATAAAGTTATCATAGTGGGGGTATGAGTCAATATTATATGCATGTTCTGGATGAAGGGAGAAGATTGGATCAATGGTAACAATAGAGTGGTGAACTCCAATGGTTTGAAGTAATCTTTGAGAAGCTTCGTCTCGAAGAGTAATGGCATTGCACTGGTTGAGTACAATTTTGCATAAAAAGCGATTTATACGATGATGTAAAGGTCCGATACCATTGGCATAAATTAAAACAGGTTTTCGGAACAAACGAGCAATCTGAATGATTCCCAAGTAGTACAATGGACTTTTAAAACTCGTGATGTCTTGGATCAACCCGCCTCCTCCACTGATAAGTGCATTGCATCGGAACACTTCGTTTACTACAGCAAAAAAAGAAAAGCGTTCTATGGCAAAAGCATCTGTTAGGGTGGAAGTAGAATATGGATTTGCTGAAAGCACAGATATATCCAAGGAATACCCTTTTTCTTTTAACTGGGTTAAATCGCGCATTAACGTACGAAGTATAGCTTCGTCCCCAATATTTCCAAAACCGTAGTATCCCGAGAGTACTATTTTTTTACTCCGTTGAATTTTATGATTTTGTTGCAGATAGAAAGGGAGGGTTTTCAAAATCCTAGAAAAGCGAACTTTGGGTTCTTTTATTGCGCGGTAAAGCCATTCAAGCTTGTGGTTAATCCACCACTTGGGCGCACGTTTTAAGTGGCCAGACCATACATCAAATGAACCCCCTACGCCAATTGCTATTGAACATGGCAAAGCAGATTTCCATGTGGATATAAAGAGTTCTTGCTTTCCCATACCAAGGGCAACGAAGAGAATGTCTGGCTTTGTACTTTGGATTTCTTCTACAATACTTTTTTCTTCATGAGAAGAAAAATAGCCATTGTGTAAACCCGCTATGACAAGGTCTGGATATTCCTTTTGAATATGCTTTTGAAGATCTGAAAGAATCTCTTTTTTTCCCCCCAGAAAGAACACCCTTTTGTGCTGAAGATGAGCCATTTTAAGAAGATCGGTAGAAAATTCAATTCCTGGAATTCTTTGAAGAGAACAAGAAGATTGTTTTTTTGCTAAAGATACGATGCTCATTCCATCTGGTAGAACTACATCGGCGTGTTGGATTGCATGGAATAGTTTTTTATCTTGGCATGCTTTTGCTAGCATCTCAATATTAAGAGTCACCAATTGCTTGCATCCCGAGGTGGCATGCACATTTGTGGTTAGGTCATCTAGTGTTTGTTCCTTTGATTTACCTGTAATGGGGATGGAACATATAGAAACTGAATCTTGCAAAACTGAACGATATATATCTTCCGTTTTTCTGATCATAGTGTCGTTGGAGAAGTATTGATGAATCATTTTGCGACCATTTTTCACAAATGCATTCTGTTTTTCTTCTGATTCCAACACATCAAGTACGGCTTTTTGCAAACCAGCAGGAGATTGACAGATAGATCCATTGTATTCGTGAATGATCAATTCCCTGATTCCACCCACTTTTTTTGCAACAACTGGTACTCCTGCATTCATACTTTCTAAGATGGCGATACCAAGTGCTTCTGAACGAGGAGTAAACAGCATAACGTCGGATGCAACAATATACGGAGTTGGTTTATGTTGAAAACCTACAAAGAGAACATTTTCTTCAATATGTAGCTGTTTAGTTAGCAGTTTGAGCTGAAGTTCTTGCTCTCCACCACCAATTAATAATAGATAAATGGGTGTAGTATGCGTTTTTTCATACTCTTTTTTAAGGGAGGCAAAGATACGAATTGTTTCCATATATCCTTTAACAGGAACCAGTCTACCAAGGCTTCCAATTACCTTTGCTCCGCTGGGAATATGGAGTTGCTCTCGAATATGTTGTTTTGTTTGCTCGTCATCCGTTGAGACCTTTTGAATGGGGACACCATTTTTTATGATATGGATTCTGTTTCTTGAAACACCCCGGCGAATCAATTGTAATGCCACTTCATAGGAAACAGCAATATAGGTGGACGTAATATGGAGAGATAATTGGTCAATATAGCTAAACAGAACTCCTAGAATTCTTGAGGAGTAATCAAATAATGGATTGCTATGGTATGTGGTCACGATTGGAATCAAGGTTTTTCGTAAAGCCAACCTACCATACATGTTCGCCTTTAGGCCATGAGTATGTAAAAGGTCAATTCTCTGAGATACCGCCCAATCACGAATGATGGAAGGTAGAGTAGGGTCCATTTTGGAACGAAGGGGATGGGATGTAGTATCGATGTTTTCTAAAGAATCCACAGAATGGGATAGGGCACCTTCTCCTAGAGAAAAAAACGATACAGAGACATTCTCCGAAGGTAATCTTTCACATAAAGTTAATATATGTCTTCTTCCGCCTCCAGCATCACCGCCATCAGCAAGAATACCAATCCGAATTTTACGCATATGCATAGTATACAAAAAAACCTTTCATTTACTGCATCTGATATACTCGCCAAACTTTCTCAACAGAACCCATTTTTCGAAGAGGATTGACCATTCTCAAATTGCAATCTGCAATTTGAGAAGCAGAGATTTTTCGGATGCTTAATTTTTGAATTGCACAATACAAGTTTTTGTACAGAGCTGCATCTAGCGCTATAAACGGAACCGTTGAACCCAATATGAGCACTCTTGCTTGAGAGAAATTCTTCTTTTGGACTCGACACAAAATACGACCGAGTCCCAGCAGGTTTTGATGCAAGTAAGAAAGTGAGGTTGGTTTTGATGAAACATTTACAGGAAAGCCCTTCAATGCCTCATTGATATCAGGTACTGTTATTCCAAGACCAACTAATTCGTGGTTTTGTGTTTCCGCGATATGAATCAAGGAAGGTTCCCAAAACATAGTAATTGTTTTTAACAAAGATCGTTTTTCTCCTGCACACAATGGAGAAAACTGAGGATGGTTCGGTGACGACCATAGTTGATTGTAGAATCGAATGACTCGATCTACTTCAAATGATAGTGTTTTTTTGGAAGGAGAGTAAACACGTATTCCTTTTTGCTGTAGCTGATTTTCTAGTGATCCAAAACGATTTTCCATCTGAAGAATTCGTTGGTAATATTGATAGAAGCTTCCTTCATCTACTCCAAAAGAATACCAATCGTTCTTTTTTTCTCCAATCAATGCAAAGTATTGTTGATAATAAGGTGGGTTGAATGGTTCCATAAAGAAGGGTGGGTGATGAAAACCATCAATTTGTAAACCAATCTGAGAGCTAGCATTAAAACGACCTGGTCCTAAAATGTTACAAACTTTTTGATTTCGAAGATTTTCTAATGCTGTGCTCAGTAATAGATGTGCAACCTGAGAATCATCAATGGATTCAAACAAACCAATCCAGCCTGTTTTCTTCTTCATATCGGGATGTTTTATTTCATCGTATTTAGTATCGATCCATGCAGCTATTCGACCAACGGGATTTTGATTTTGATAGGCTACCCAATATTGAAGATAAGAAACATGTTCAGAAAAAAACGGATTCTTATTAGGATGAAGTTCGAGGGTTTCAAAGAGGGGGAGTTGATACTGAGATTGATGGAGCTGATACCAAGGGATTTGAAAAAAAACACGAAAAAAATGCAAAAAAGAATTAGAGTCGGAATGATAGTGAAAACAACCGTTCTCTGTATGACCATGAAGTGCAGTACGAATTGTAAGGTTCAAGAGGAACCCTAGTTTTTTATCAGAGAAGCATGTGTTTTTTTAATTTTTTCAACCTTTGGTTGAATGGAAATCTGGCAATAAACTTGGTGAGGATTATTCTTAAAATATTGGTGGTGATGAAGTTCTGCTGGATAGAATTCCTGTAATTCATTGATTTCAGTGACAATGGGTTGATTGTAAATCTTATTGTCTGTAAGGTCTCGAATTGTCTTTAATGCTAATTCTTTTTGTTTTTGTGAAGAATAGAAAATTGCAGATCGATATTGCGACCCAATGTCTGCCCCTTGTGCATTTAAAGTCGTTGGATTATGTGCAGAAAAGAAAACGGAAAGCAATTCTTCATAGGAAACCTTTGATGGATCGAACTGAATACGTATTGCTTCTGCATGCCCAGTTGTATTTGTACATACATCTTCGTACGCAGGTTGCTGGCTATGCCCACCTGTATACCCTGGTTCTACAGTATGGACTCCTTTAATGGTTGAAAAAACTGCTTCCATACACCAAAAGCAACCACCTGCAAAAATTGCAGTTTCAAATGTATGATTTTCATTGACTGTCATCTTTACATACTCCTAACGCTATTTTCAAGCGAATCAATGTGAGGGTAATTGATTAATCGCAACTGACATAGTAAAGAAATGCTTTTTGCTACATCTTTGGAAAAAAACATTTTTTCACGGAAAACCTCTGGATCTAAAAGCTCTAAGACTTCAACCAAATGGGTGTATTGGATACGAGTGAGTGTTTTTAAGATACTTTGGATATCTTCGATGTCATCCGATTTACGAATTTTCTCTACAAACAGAACAGCTGGAATCTGATGCATATTACGGTATTTATTCTTATAAAGAGCATTTAAGAAGGAGCAAAGCTCTTGAAGATCTTCACATCCACTAATCTTTTCTTGTAATACTTGAATGCTGAAAGAAGATAGGAGTATCTGGAAATTGGTTTGTTGAAGAATGGGACGCAAGGTATTGAGAAACATTTCAATTTGAGACAGAGAAGGGCATTCTTGTAGTTTTTCGACATACAAATTCATGGGTATTTTAGTTAGGTCATTATATTGAATTTTATGAAGGGTACTGAGCAATATACCAATGTCATGCAAATGACTCTGTTCTTTAATTTTTTCAATAAATACCCACGCAGGAAGTGTTCTTAAAACGTATCTAAAACTACTCTTTGTGCAGACTTCCTTAAGTGTGCACAGTAACATCCCAATATCTCGTAAATTCGTACCCATCCTAATTTTGGATTCAAAAAGCATAGGCGGTAGCTTAGTAATATAGATGTATTGGATTTCTTCTAAATATGTCAGTAAAAGACCAATGCTTCGCAGGTCATCAGAAGCCTCAATTTTCTCTGCAATTAGGTTCGGTGGAATCAATTGGATCAAGTCTAAAAAGAAAGAAGGAGAGACGGTAACTTGCAAAGAAGAAAGAAACCAACTAATCGTTTCAAGATTGTTATTGTCGTGGATTTTTTCCACCAACATTGTGGGTTCAATTTCGCGAATAAATGGATAATTTATCGCTTGTAAATCTTTGATTAACTTGCTGATATATGGTAGGTCCTCTGTATTTTTTATTTGGTTTACAAAGATGGAAGCGGGTAACAGTTTTATAACTACATTGAAAAGTTCTCCAGAGAATGTCTCTTTTAAAGTATTCATCAAATGACCTGTTTCGGATATACTAGATGAATTTTTAATCTTAGAAGCAAACAAACTAGGAGGGATTCCGTCGATATGGGGGTAATGGATTTCTTTCAAGAAAAGAAGAAGTGCAGAGATGTCTTCAAGGTTTTGTGTTTCTTCAATGAGATTTTGGAAGACCGTAGATGGCAATTGATTGCATTTGTCATAGTGTTCGCAGATAAATAGAAGACAAGAAAATGGGCACTTTTTTTGCAATGATTCAATAATAGTTTTAATAGAAGGTAATGAGAGAGAGGAAAAAACACTCTTAAGCTCTGAGTTTTTAAAATTGTAAGAAAGGGATTCGTTGACATACATAGTATTCATTAAGATAGTTTTGAAGAGCTGAGGAAATTCCTTATGTGTAGTTAACTGATTGCATACTTCTATTGGTATCCTTGATAGAACCGTTATCCCTTCTTCGGGGAATTTCTGTAAATAATGGACCAGAAAATCATTTTGAGTTGCTTTAGTATCTTGAGTTGTTATGCTCACAGGATCTTCTGATTCTTTATCAAGAAGAGAAGCATGACGATATACTTCAATGATATGATTTGCCAACGAAGGATGAGACAGATACAGGTATTGAGGATTTTTGGTGGAAGTTTTCTGGATCAGGGGCGTAAGCGTACTCTTGTCAATATCCTCCGGTAGTATATTGCAGAAATTAGTCAAGAAGTCTTTTCGAATAGGGATTTCATATTGGCCTAGATATGCAATCGGAAGTATAAGGTTGGTTAAGTGGAAGTGTTGAATTGTTTCAGCAAGAATTTCTTTCGTGGGAGTATTCATCTGTAGCGAGTGGAGTTTGAAACACAACTGAGAAAGGTCATGGTAGTGATCTAATGTTAGTCGCATTTCTACAATCTTTTTAATCAGAGAAAGATCGTAAGATTGCCTTTTTAGAATCATGAGAAAACGATCTACTATTCGGTTGGATAAGTTATTATGCAATTGAAGTTGTAGACAGTTTTGAATAGTAGACAAAAATGGTTTGTTGCGCAAAAATAAAACTCGGTTTTGAATGGAGGAGTAATATTCTTCATGAAAAAACTCATCATCTTGAGCTAGATGCAAATCATCAACAATGAGAAAGGAATCTCCACCCTCTAGCAAAGAAGCTAAATCCAATAGTGCCTGGGGCTTTATCTGGTTTTGTCGGAACGACATATACAACACCAAGGTTCCATGTCTTGCTAATTCATATCCAACGTAATAGCCAAACGTAGTCTTTCCTGAAGAGTGGTCCGACTGTATCATTATAGTTTGGTTTTCATAGCTATTGCGAACTTTTTTGAAAATGGGATCGTTCACCATAAACCCTTTTTGGAAGTCTATCCACCTAGGATCTTGAAACCTATAAAACTCGGGTTGTAAATAAATATCCTTACCCAACGTGGTTTCAATGGTGGAGTAGTTTTTCTTTAAAAAGTCTTGAATCTGGCGGGAAATCAGACTATGAAGATTTGAATGTTGCTTTGAAATCGAGTGATAGATACTAAGCGATGAGCCTTTTTTTGGGTCTAGCATCCAACGTACTGTAAACCGATGGGCAATCAAGAAAAAGCCACAGAAGAGAAGAGAAGCAAAGAAAATGGAAAGGATTTCATGAAAAGTAAGAAAAAACTGTACGTTGAGGAGTAAAATGAAGAATACAATTACATTCAAAATAGTAAGCCAAGTAGAAGATTTTTTCAACTGGAACCGATCAAAAATGTGGATGGAATCGGAAACTTCTTTTATGGCGTATTGAATTTGTTGGTCAAAAACATCTTGTATACGTTCGATTCTATCATGGATTTGTTTGGGTGAATCAGATTCATCTAAATGGAAGGAAGAACTGACATGAGTCAAAGTTTTTCGAATGAGGGCAGGTTTACGAAGCAGAAGAAGGTATGATAGAAAAATAACAATGCTCTCTGTGAAAAAGAAAAGGGTAACAAACAATAGACCATTTTGCAAGGACGTGTTTCCTTGAATAGCTTTGATGACACTGGGGAACTGATCAAGCAAAAAGTGTCCAACCCATGTTTGAAAATAAGCGGCCAATGCGATAAACAACATTCGTTACCTTTCCATTACATCAAACAAGGATTCTCATTTGAGGGAGTATGCATTATGCAACGTTTCAATGTATTGAATCAAATCGTCCGCTGTATCAAAAGTTTTGTAGCTTTCGTTGAGAGGAGAAGGTGGTGTAGCGATAAACTCTTTTTGAGACGTAAACTCCATAATTGACCACGGGTAAATCTGAGGGGGAGATGGTGTATCAGCTTTGAAAAAATGGTTTTTATACGGGTAGTTTTTTAACTGAAACACATAGTAGGTTTCTCTGAATGAGGCATTTTGGACTAAATAAAGAAATTGAGAGAAATAGCTTTCATTGCCAAAATAACAACCTTTTTCTGTGAAATAGGGATTGTGAACATGAAGATATTCGTTGTGCCACTGAATAAGTGATTGAATGGTAGAGCATTCTTGTGTGGATGAAAGTTCAGGGCTCCAAGAAGTTAGCTTTTTTCTAATCCGAATCAATTCTGTCATAGCTTTTTCTTTCGATGAGTCCGATGGAAGATTTTCAAAAGGAAAAACTACAATGGCTTCATCGTTAAACGCAGTCATAGTCATCTCCATGTTTTAATCGAGTTTTGAATTCATTTTTACCAAATAACTTGTTACCATTGTACCATATTTTGAGAAAATTTAATTTACAAAGGTTTTTTCGGTAACATGGGACTGGACTGCACTTAAGAACTCTTCAGGATTATCAGAACCAATGAATATCGTTGCACCATTTTTCAAAACAAGATGCAGTCCAACATTTCCATGAATCAAATATGCTTTTTTTCTGCCCAATCCACGATTGCCCCAACCACCATATTCCAAGATAGGGTTGCATGTTCTGATGTGAACCTGTTGAATGTTCTCAAATGGGATAAAACGACGGATAAAAATACAATTAGCGGAGGAAAGATGAATGCCATCCTGATCCACTATGGTGTGCATGTTGCTAGTAATCATGAAAACAGGAAACAATATCCCAAATCCAATCCATATCAATACAACACCTAAATCAGAAGCTGGATTGGTACCGACAGGTATTTTCTCGATCAGTTGAATATATGCTGTGTACCATGCTCCTACTGAAGTTGCAATAACAATTAACCAAACCCACCATTGATTCAGCCACTGTTTTTCTTCAAACTCAATAAAAGTGTTCTTCATTACATGATCTTGATTCATATTATCCACCTTTACTCTAGAATCATAACCGGCTGCATACGTTCACTACAACCATTGTACTGTATTGAACTCGTAAAAAGAAGAAATTTTTTAGTTAGGTGCTAGAAATTCATTAATCTGCTTTTTCAATTATACTAGTAGTTGGAGCAGTATAATTGCTCCACTAAGCCACAGGAGGTATCGTATGGCAGATTTTACATTTAAGATTGAAGAAACGATTGGTGTTCTGTCTACCAATGCAAAAGGATGGACAAAAGAGTTGAATAAGGTATCCTGGAGTGGAAGATCACCCAAATTTGACATCCGTGATTGGTCACCTGAGCACGACAAAATGAGTAAGGGCGTGACTTTAACGGATGAAGAAGTAAAGGAATTGAAGAAATTACTAGAACCACTTTCGACAGAATAGCTCATTTTGGTAGGGAATTTTTTTGAATGTTTTGAAACTGATGGTTTTGTAAATGTAATTTAATGGATATGAAAAAAACTCCAATTTAAAAATATAAAAAAAATGGAACAGTATTCCCAAATCCTTTTTCTTTTTCTCTCACTCTATTTCTTTGAAAACGTATTTTTCATGCTAAAATATTTATGGTTTGGGGCAGTAGTTCAATTGGGAGAACACGTGCTTCGCAAGTACGAGGTCGGGGGTTCGACCCCCCCCTGCTCCACCATCTCCCTTCTCTCATAAATACCAACTTTCTTCTCTCCGTAATCTTTTGATTTGAGAATCACTTTGAGTTATAGATTCTCTAAACTTTGACTCAATAAGTGTGACAGTCCAGTCTTTTTTTTTCATAGAATCACAAAAAACAAGTGAAAGTTACACCGTTTCCTTATTTTTGCATAGTGGTAGTTTTTTTACTACGAGTTTTTTTTATTTTTCACTTCTCTTTGCTGCCAAAGTTTGTCAGCTTTCTGAGCCCATTTCTGAGCCGGGTTAATAGTTTTGCTAACTAAATGGTCTACATCTTCAGGGTTTCCCATATCAGTTGATTTTGCATTGCTTCTATGCACCATTTCCTGTAATTTTTCAGGATTATCTAATAGGGGGCAGGGACGATACATATTTTTATTGAAAGGCTGTCCTTTGTGGTATTCCATGAATAAAGGCGATTTTAGAGCTTCTAGTAGCGTTTTATCCTTAATGTTGGAATCGGCATAGTGTATGAAAGCACAGGGTTCAATATCTCCATTGGCATTAATGTGTAAGTATTTTCTACCACCAGCTATACAACCATTCGAATAATCGCCGTCATTCCAAAAATCAAGTGTGAACAATGGTTTTGTTTTTCTATATTCTCGAATTTTCCGATACATGTACTCGCGTTGCTCAGGCGTGGCAATTAAGTCGGGAATTGCATCCATTCCGACAGGGATATAAGTAAAAAACCAGCCGAATTTACATCCTTTTTCAATCGTAAAATCTATGTATTCTTCGCTACCTATTACATCTGTATTGTATTTATGATAGCAGGTTGAAAAGCCAAAAAGAATTTTCTTTTTGCGCATAATATCCATTGCCGTTACAATTTTATTGAAAGTTCCTTCTCCACGTCTCATATCCGTTTCTTTTTCAAAACCTTCAATACTCACAATCGGAATAAAATTTTTGACTTGAAGAATTTCTTCGGCAAATTCTTCATCAATAAGCGTGGCGTTGGTAAAAGCCATAAAAGTGCTGTCACTGTGCTTTTTACACAATTGGATTACATCTTTTTTTCTTACTAAAGGCTCTCCACCTGAGAGAATATAGGTATAAACGCCAAATTCTTTACCTTGCTTAATGATACTATCCATAGTTTCAATGGATAAATTTAATGCATGGTTGTAATCAGCCGCCCAGCACCCTTTGCAACGAAGGTTACAGGCTGAAGTGGGATCCATCAATATAGCCCAGGGAATATTACATTTATGCTTTTCACGAAGTTCACTCTGTCGTTGTCCGCCTACTACTCCGCCGTTGACAAAAAAATTAACAAAGAAAGTTTTCCGTATGCTTGGATCAATATCAGAATATACCATGTGCATTAAGTCATACCAATTATCTTTTCGTTCCAGGAAATTACGGAATGCCTGGAAAGAATTGGTATGAATGTGTTTTAGGTCAAATTTTTCTAGCCAATTTATAACGATGGGCATGTGCTTATCTGGATCAGATTGTAAATAATTCGCCATTTTAGTTAATCCAAATTTTTCAACATTTTCGAGTAACGAATTCATGTATATTACCTCCAAAAATTTCATCAATACAGGGTTGATGAATGAAATAAAAAAATATTATATTCAAATCAATAACCTATTTGTTCATTTTCGACTCTCAGTGAACCCCCAGGCAAATGTAAGCTTTCCTCAATCATACGAAGCAAAGTATTCTGTTCTATGTGATTATTTTTCCGTAAATCATAAAATCCATCAATTAGTGCTAATAAAATTTCTACAGAGTATTGAATGTGGATTTGGTTTTCCGCCTTTCCAATTTCAATAAGACGCTTTACAATTCGATGATTTAGTTCTCTTATACTTTGTTGAATGGAATCAAGCAGAATTATATATGTGGAAAGATTCATATTTCGAAATACTCTGGGACTCATTTTATCCAGCAGTTTTATCTCTAAACCAATAAACTGGATTAATTTTTGCACAAATGATTTAGGAGGATATTCAATAGTGGCAAACATTTGCTCTTCAATTTTCTCAAATTCAAGCTCTATACCGGACATAATAACATCTTTTTTGGAAGGGAAATAATAATAAAATAAACCTTGTGCTACTCCTATTTCTTTTACAATAGAGCTGACAGGCGTATTTGCAATACCATTTTTAAAAAAAAGTTTCCAGGCTGTTTCCACAATCTCATGTTTTCGCTCACTTGGCAATTTTTTTGTACTCATGTTTCTCCCAATATGCAATTGTTTCTATGTATTATATCAACTGACTAAAAAATGTAAATAGTCAGTATGATACATGTTGTGCTTTAAATAGTTGCATATGTGCTTTCAATTCCTCATTTTCTGTCCATTATTTAAAGAATTGTATGGTCTATACACTCATGAGAGTAGATATGCTCACAAAGTAGAAGAATGAGCATATAAATCTTACAAACTTGTCGAAAGAGTAGAGACTCCAACAAAATCAGTGGGTAATGGTTAGCTTGAGACATGTCTGTAAATGATGAATAACGGACATTGAAGTTGAGAATTGTCTTTCTTTGTGGGAAACATTTTTGCTATACTAGCGATTGATAGAGCACTTTTTTGGTTTGAATTTTCAAGAAAGGAATTGCGATGAAAAACGTCATACTTATAGTGGGACTTTTTTTCATGTTGGTTTTGCCCCTTAGTTTTTTTGCACATGTGAACATGACTAGTGATCCACTCGACTACTATAAATCACAAAATCCCACCATCACGCAAGAGCAAATTGATATGTTTAAACAGCAGCACGGACTGGACAAGCCTTCACTTGTACGGTATGTATACTGGCTTAAGAATATTGCTACGGGAGATGCAGAAGTGTATAAAGCTTACAATATGAGCATTTTTCCCTTCATAATGATCGTACTTGCTTCGTTGATTACAGGCATCGCTGCAGTTTTTATTCTGAAAAAACCCTTAGTTTCTATTGTGCTGTTTGGTTTTGCCATATTACCCTCCCTTATTGCACGAATCTATGGCTTCGTAATCATTCTACTTTTTCTAATCGTCCTATCGTGCATCGCGTACAAACAAACAAAGCAAACAGTTGCGTGAGGATGTAAACTAAATAAGAAAGGAGTAAGCATGTATCCGGATATGGGAAAGCCCAATTACGGTATCTTGTAACCTGTTCAATATAAACTTTTCTAGTATACTAATGGTAACATTAACAAATATGCAAGGAATGAGAGATTAAATATGCAATCTACAAAAGTCAATGTTGTTTATCAGAAAGAACCCGAATCTGAACCACTTTATATAAATGGTGCTTATGGTGGTTTTACACCTCAAGGGGAGCTTCTTATACAGTTTTATCTTGAAAAATTTTCAATGCACGAAAAAGCTGAATTGTATGTTTCCAAGGATGGTTCAATAATGGAAGAATCGTTAGATGATGAATCTTCCTATGTTATTAGAAGAGTCCAAACTAGTGTTATTCTTAATCCAAGCTTTCTAAAAGTTTTTCATGAATGGCTAGGAAAAAAAATTGAAGAATACGAAATGATAAAAAAGAATAAGGATGAACAAAGTGAATTATAAAAGCACTATTACCGCGTGTAGTACCAATACATGGCGTACTTTTATATCAAATGTCCAGAATTCTTCTACTTATCCTCGTATGACTTACAATACTGAAATGATAGGAAATCTAGCTTTATTAGATGCTTTTCACAAATTGAAGGATGATTGGGATGGCAATGATGCTCCCGGTTTTTGTGATAAAGCTGCGCTCATCAAGTTTTGCAAAGAAGTCATAATCAATTTGGGGTACCAGCAACCAAATATATATCCAACCTCTAGAGGCAGTATTCAACTGGAATATGAAAAAGACAATGGAGAGTATTTGGAGTTTGAGATCTTTGAAGAAGAAAGAATCATTGGTTTTCAGATTTGTTCTAATCAAGAAGAAATCAACGTTGAGATAAGATCAATTGAGGAACTAAAGAAAAAAGTGATGGCATTCTGATTCCATTATGAATTACGACCATGTTGAAGATCATGAACTGCTATACCGTGCTGTTCCGAAATTCCCGAATTATTGGAATAAAGATAGAAATTCTGTTTCGTCAGCTTTGTTTAAAGATAAAAATGGAGTATCTGTAGATCGAGACGGGAATAGAAAAGAAAAAGTTATCTGTAAACAACTCCAAAATAAGATTTCAAATAGCATTGCTGCAATATCTGTTAAAACGAACTCGGTTCGTTCAATTAGTGCTTTAGTATTACCCAAACCGTCTAATGCAAACCAGTATCATGCTGAAATCCATGACTCAGAAACAAAAATTCTACTTTCCTCTTCAAAAGCTAAGCGTTTAAGTAAAATGGGAAAGCTTATCTGGTTTACTGTAAAGTGAAAGTTGGAAGTCTCTGCATTAAAGCCATGAGGAGAAATTGATATTCGAATGCCGTGCTGATGGAATCAGCAAATAACATTCTTGAGTATAATTATTGCATGTTTGTAGGTGAAAGTGAATGAGCAATCTTCATCGGATACAGTGGATTGATAAAGAAATTCGAGCACAACGGTATCCAAATTGTCATGAGATATCTTCTCATTTTGAGATTTCTTATCGACAAGCTTCACGGGACATAGAGTATCTGCGATATTCTTTGCAAGCTCCTATTGCCTATTCACAAGAAAATCAGGGATACTATTACGAAGATAGCGCGTTTGTTTTGCCTGCATTGTATTTATCTGACGAAGAAAAAAACCTGTTATCCTTTTTAGCAGAAAAGTATTCAACTCTCCACCACCCACAGGGTCACCGCATAGCAGAAATCTTTGATCGACTCATTATTGAAAGAGAAAAGAAAAAAGCCATATCCAAGGGCCCTCCCATTATTTCCCTTCCACAATTACAATCGATTCCCTGCTACCATCACATTCGAGAAGCGATCCAGAAAAATGTTAAAATCGAAATCGAATACACCAACAAAAACCAAGAAAGACGAATTCGATTAGTTCATCTCTACCAGTTTTTAGAAAAATATAACTACTTTTACTTGATTGCATGGTGTGAGTTAAAGAATGCGCTTCGCATTTTTCGTCTAGATCGAATTCAATCCATGAAAACCACAAGTGACGGTTTTACCAAAGACAATGCCCAGCTCCAGATTTATCTCCATGAAGAGGATCCTCATTTTCTAGCACTCAAACCCTATACTGCTAACATCAAGATTTCTCAAGAATCAATCCCTAGCAATCCACCGTATGAATGTGTCCAGATTTCTCAAGACATCGTACAATTTCAGTTTTATGATTCCGAAAAGTTCATTCAATACTTACTGACTCTTCCATCTTTTCAAGTTCAGTCTCCGAAATGGTTAAAAGAGAAAGTGCGCGAAAGATTTCATACCTATTGGAAGCTCCATGAATAATGCTAGGGTATGCAATATGGAAAAGCATAAAACGATTCTAAGATATCCAATGCCTAAGGCAACGTAAAATGATAGAAACAACAGAAAGAAGGGCTACCATGCAAACAAGAAAAGAGATAGCTGTTGAAATGGGTCCATGCTGGCAAACATATGTATCTTCTGCATTTGGAGCTTTACGAGCAGCGCATTATTGGGAGTATGATGCGTCCCTGTTCATGGTTCTTTCAGGAAGAGGATTTCCTCTCATTGTAGAAGAAAGATGTTGTGCAAGTTCTGTAACGGTATATGAGTGGAATGAAGAACATTTTAGAGCATTGGACCGAATCGGTGTTTTTTCAGAAACAAACACTACAATTCTTCACCCCCCTGTTCATTCATTGAAAAATCTTCAAGAACATGCCAAGAAAAGGATTATCGAATCATTGCTTCAAGAGAAACCAGTAGTGATTTGGTCGCCAACTTCCATTTGTGAATTTGGATTGATCCGTGGGTTTGACCTTGAAGATGGTGTGTATTTTGTGACTTCCATTGATCAAAAGAACCCTGATCCTCTCTTATTTGAAAACCTTGGATTTGCCTCTGGCGTGAATATTTTACACTATCAAATACTCCATAGTGTTCAATCCATCCCAATGGAAACAATGCTTCAGTCTAGCTTGGAGTATGCACAAAAATCCTGGAATCAAGAGTGTAGTTCTCATCCTCGCTATAGAAAAGGAGAAAGGGGATATGATACGTGGATAAAAGCTTTAAAAACCAGTCAATTTGATTCCTTTGGCGTGCGATATCTTCTTGCTGTTTATGGTGACAATCGTTTGCATCTTGCATCTGGTTTCCGGCAACTCCAAGATTTTTTTCCAAAAAGAAAGACACTGAAAAATATTGCTGATTTGTACCAACAAGTAGCAGATCTATTTGCAAAGATGAGAGAGATCGCTCCATTCAGTCCTCCATCAATACCTTCTGCTCTACTTTCATCTGAAGCAATCCAGCAACTTCACACTGCACTAGAAGAATGTAAAATCCTTGAATCCAAAGCCATGCAAATCATTTCCATCCAGTAACACCTCGGATGCAACCTAAATCTTTATTCTTTTTTAAAACAAACAACGCATAATGAGATGAACATAATCGCTGTTAAAACTAAGCAGAGATATCTCCACCACGTCTCCGGTAATACATTGAGAGTATGAAGGAGTTTCCCTAAACCAACAAGCGAAATGCTAATACAAGCGATTTTGAAATTAGATACCCGTGCATAGTGCAAAAAAACCAATCCAAAACCAATGAAGAAGAACGATAAAAACAAACTCCAAAAATCAATATTGTTCACGATAACTTTCCTTTCTTTTTGTTATTCGCTGTTTTTTACTACAGATCAAAACCAAGAGTAGATCATTCATTTCGACCGATAAACTCACAAAATACAGCCAGTATGAGTTTTTCTGCTAAACAATATTCATCATATTATATCCATATTCTAATATACTGATGATGAAACGCAAGGAATTTGAATAGATTTTGACAACAATAAGTTTTGCTTCATACATGTAAAAAAATATTCCCACCCAGTAACACCTCGGACATTATATGTCATAGCTACCGGGTACACTGGTAAAAAAACCTTTGGAGGTAAAAGATGAATCCAAAAATTGTTACAAAAGATCCAGTTCATGTTGTAGGCATTGAGTATGTTGGTGAAAACAAGAATGATGAAATCAAAGAGATGTGGGGAAAGTTTAATTCGATCATGAAAACTATTCCCAACCAACAGATTCCCATGAAAGCGTGCTATGGAGTTTGCTATATGCTACCGGAGGATTCAAATCCTAACATCTTCCACTATATTGCAGGTGTACAAACAACCTCCCTTGACAATATTCCCGATGGAATGAAGGGTGTTACCATCCCTGCAGGAAAATATGCGGTTTTCACACATAAAGGCAAACTGGATACGTTGCATCAAACGTATGATGACATTTTTCAAAAACGGATGCCAGAAATGAAACTGGTTCCTCGAAGTCTGCCTGATATCCCCTTCCAAAATCTTGATTACGAATACTACGATGAACGTTTCATGATTGACGACGACAATTCTGAATTTGATATCTGCATTGCCATCAAGGAGTAGTCTAGCAAGATCCCAGCCCTATGTAAGAGATTTTTACATAGGTCTGGGATTTTCAAACGTATTTTAGTTCTGCTTCATGAAAATTTTCCACAACAGAGCTTTTTCTTTTACAATGAAAACCTAAACTGTTTCATGAAGGAGAGTTGCTTAAACTTCCGTGGTAGCAATATTACTAAACTCGTTGAAGAATTTGAAAAACTCGATATCATTAAAGCGGATGACTAATCAGGAGGATTATAGCCGTCCCTTACTGCCTGCTCTATGCCAGATAGTTCTTCATCGGTCAGGAAGTCAAAGTGAGTGGCTCGTTTCTTTGCAGAAAGCCTGCCATTGTTCTGCAGGCACAACTGAATGAACAAGTCGATTAGGCGGTCGGGCATATCAATGATGTCCTGTATTGCCTTTTTGGTATTGTCGTAATTGACCAGAAAGCTAAGTTCTTCCAAAAGCTCTTCTTCGATCGTTTTGGTTACAAACTCGTACAAGGCTTCTGACTGAGTGGTCATATCCATATATCGATACCAGCATGAGGTATCGTTCTCGACGGTCATTTGACCCATTTCATCCAACCGATAATCGATGAGTTGCAACAATGGTCGAGAGAAAGCTTCCAGCGATGCATCGTAGTCCGCTGGATTTTTTAGCATGACAGCCGAAACCGGGAACATCAAACCAGGTGGCACAAATTCCTGCAACGACAGAATGTTGTGTATCAAAAATCGATGGATTCGTCCATTCCCATCCTCAAACGGATGCAGGAACACAAATCCATAGGCGATGATCGCTGCATGAATGACCGGAGATACATTTCCAACTTTTATACGCTTATGGGTATCGATTAATCCCTCCATGAGGCTTTTCAGGTCATCAGGTTTTGGACAAATGAAATGTATAACCTCTTTTTGATAGGCAACCGTCTGGCCAACATAATTCTGACTCACCCGATAGTCACTGTCTTTGAAACGCGGATCGACGATGCGGTTTTGAAGTTCTATCAGCCTTTCCTTTTCACAGAAGTCTTCCTTTTCGGCAAGTTCCAGCGATGCGATAAATTTTTCAGTTCGTGAAGTGTTAGGCTTAATGTGCTCAATTTCAAAAGATGACTTTGTTTCCTTATTGTAAAGGTAACTCAGAGCACGGCGAAGCAGTTCCGGTGAATATGCAGTGACAATATCCTCACACCTTTTACGCAAGTCGGATGAATCCAGTTTGACAAGTTTTTTGGTTCTTCGCACGACAGGACAAAACGATTTGGGACCAAGGAGATTGTTTACAATACGGTGACGTGAAGATTTTTCTCCGTTCTGAACGGTGTAATAATCTTTAGCCTCCAATGCATCGACATAATTGCCAGAAGTCAGGTTATCAACAGGCAGTTGCTTTCCGGTCAGAAACTCATAGAAGAACCAGATTCTTCGAGTGTACTTCCCGGTAGGTTTGGATTTGATATACTCGGTGAGTTCATCTTGAGAAGCTTTTTCGAAGATGCGAGACAGCAAGCCCAGATTGACCCCATCATATTTCAGCAGGAATTCAAGATGGTCTCCGATCTTTTCCCCGGGCCAGTACCTTATAGGGTAAATGTCCTCTATTCTTCCACCTTGAACCTTCGATCTGTGAGTTCCTGATGAGGACACAAACGAGGTATGCCAATGGGGAATGCCTGTCGGCTCCATCATATCAAGAAGATACGCATAACCTGCTGGGCGAGATTCCAAAACTTTTATATCCATGCGAACTCCTCATAAAACTATTATTCTACTGGTAATATAGTTAGAATAGGCAATTTGTCAATATAATAATTATATATCGGCCTCTAACTAGTAAAAATATTACAGACAAGCAACCAACGTTTAGAATGGCATCTGGCTGGCGAAACTGTTATATAGCTGATAAAATGATTATTTATTGACGGTTGGCTGGTAAAAACATTACAAAGAGCGTGGTGTAAAAAGACCTTTCTACAATGTAGAATGTCCGAAAAGCACTTTCTGCAGAGCAACTTATTGATACCTATATTGGTACAAGACGGACATTATATGTCATAGCTACGGGGTACACTGGTAAAAAAACCTTTGGAGGTAAAAGATGAATCCAAAAATTGTTACAAAAGATCCAGTTCATGTTGTTGGTGGACTTTTTTACTTTACAGACTTAAGAAGAAATGAATAATCCGCTTTGATGTACCCCAATATGTGATCTGTGATTAACTGATGTCCTTTGGAATTGGGATGAATTCCATCAACACACATATAGTCTTCGAAGTTTTTCTGATCCAAAAATGCTTTCCGTATATCAATCCATCGAATGTTTGCTTCACGTGCTATCGTGATAATGGCATCATTATACATCGATTGCCATCGAGATATCTGTTCTACATCTCCAAGCCAAGATAGAATACGATTCATTTTTCTAGAATCACTGTTGCCTACCCATTTTAAATATCTTGTAGATACTAATGGTGGAAGAGAGAGAAAGACCGGGAAAATATTCCATAATTTTAATTGTTCCAATGCTTCTAGTAAATGTTCTTTAAAGGTGCTCAAATTCGTATTTGGTACATGTTTATCAAAAGGTTTTTCTGCTACCTCATCCCATTGAAAATCACAGTCGTTTCCTCCAAACTCTAGAACCACTATATTGGGTTTTCTTTTTTCAATATCTTTTGAGAGATTTCGTAACCCTCGAATCAAAGTATTGCCAAAAGAAGATGCATTATAGAAAGCACAATTGAAGGTTTGTGAAAGAGAAGATGCAAAGCTTTGTTTTGTAACAACATACTTTTTCTTTTCTTCATCATAAATGACACCGCGAGAAATAGAATCGCCATAAAGTATTATGCTGTATGAATCACAACTCGGTTTCATCATACCTCCATGAAATTCATAGAATACCCCCATTATAGTCGATAAATTCAAAATAGAAAAAGTAAACTTTTCACTATGGAGATCCCTTGCATAAGAAAAGCATACTACATTAGACTTCCACAACAGAACTTTTTCTTTTACAATAAAAACCTAAACTGTTTCATGAAGGAGAGTGTAATGAACATCGGGCATTTGGAAATTTGTTTAAACGTAAAGGATTTACGCAGATCATTGGATTTTTATCACAAACTTGGATACGAAGATGTAAGTGTTTTTCTGAAAGATAAATGGGCAATCCTTCGATACAGAGAGAACATATTAGGACTGTACGAAGGGCACATTCAGGAAAATTGTTTAAACTTCCGTGGTGGCAATATTACAAAACTCGTTGAAGAATTTGAGAAACTTGATATTCCATTTGAAAGTGTACCAGTATTCAATGATGACGGGTCAGGAAGTGCATTTCTACGGGATCCCGATGGGAATCTACTTTTTTTTGATACTTCACCAGAAGAACTGGAAGAATTGGATGAAGACTAAAGAGCAAATATTTATTGCAATGCTAGCATATCCGATGCAAACTGAATGATGTCATCGAGTTTTTTTTCTTCAATCAGGTTTTTTACTAAACCAATGTTCAACTTTTCGTAGGTGTGAACTAGGATATTCCGAAATCCAACCATATTGCATAAATTATTACAAGTCGCTTCATCAATAAAAGAAGCTTCCTTTAACAATTGAAAACTATCTTTACTAGAAGAAGGAAGTCCGATTTTTTTTTCTTTAATGATGATATTGGCGATATCAATACACAAATCACAAACTCTTTGCATATTGATGGCAATTGCATCCTGAATTAAATAGTTTTGTTCAAAAGGAAGGGGAGATGGTTGATGGAAGTAGAAATAGATTTGTTTTACACACCGTTCAAGACGGGATTTTTTTGCAAGAATCAATTCATTGACCATAGAATCTTCCTTTCTCTAAACCGTCTTGTACAATTTCTTTCCGTTCTTCCAAAAACAATTGGTATCTTCTCATAATAAAGACTTCGTATTCATCCACTTTGAACCCATTATCGCAATAAATCCGTTTTCCTTTGTACACAATTTCTTTTTGCAAAATGGTTCCAGCATCTCTTAAACTGACTAAATCAACAGTTTTATGGAGTGTATGAGAAAGGTCTGATATCAAGTTTACGAAGCGTGATGTGTCGGTTTTAAAGGAATGATGGAAAAGAATAGCAATGTCAATATCGCTATCTTCTCTTTCATATGGCGTACCAAAGGATCCAAATAAATAAATAGCGTGTAAATTTGGATAGGAAGCTAGACAAATCTCCACTATGGTTTTTTCAATTGGAGCTGTATCTTGTTTTTTCATATCCCAAGTATAATACCTTCTGTATTTGAAATCTAGCGAATAAGCCACCCATAATCTTGACGGCAATCAAGGATATAATCAACATATATTGCTTGATCTTTGACCTGATACAGTACTAAGTACCACTTTCGTACAAAAAGCTTATGGTATTTGTTAGGTGAGAAACAACTTGTGTTAAGAAATGGGAATCGATGGGGCATTTCATACAAAGAACGTATTGCCTCCATAATCTCGTTTTTCGTTTTCTTCGCAGCTTCAATATTCTCTTTGGCTATAAACTGTATATGTTGCATCAACATCTTGCTAGCTTTGTCCGAGACAACCACCCTATACTTACTTGTTTGATTCATTAGCTTCTTCATTAATGATCTGATCAAGACGACGATCTAATTCCTCTAGATCCATTCCCGTAAGACCTGACAATCGATCTTCTTCGACCGATAATAGCTTTTCTCTAAGCTGGAGCATTTTCTCGCGACGGACAAATGCATCAATATCCATTACGACAAGGTCTCCTTCACCATTTTTTGTTAGGTACACGGGTTCGCCAGAAGATTTACACAATTCAGCGATCTTGTTATAGTTCTGACGGATGCTTGCAGATGCTCTTATATACATAGTATTTACTCCTTATAGCAATATACTACCCATATTATATCCATAAACTGCTACATATTCAATACATCATGAAGTATTCTTCAGGGGTGCTGGAAGAGAGCTACCAGTTGTAGGGATCGAATTCGATGATATCACTCATGGATTTGACGACAGGGTTGCTATCTGGAGCAATTGGAAAAAGATACAGATTGCATCTGTAAATACCTTCTTCAGGACTGGCAGTGTATTTAGCAATGTAATGGACAGGTACATTGAGATCTTCAGTTTGTGAATCTTGAAACACTTTTTCCAATGCTTGGGCATCGTCAAAAATGAGAATGGAAATATTCTCGGATCTTTTTTCCAGTACCACCAGCTTTTTCACAAGATTTTTCGTTTTTTCACTTAGGTTTTCAAAATCTGATTCGAGAGGTGGAATCAAAACAAACAGGGTATCACCCTCATCGCTGCGCAAATGAGAAACCTGATGTACAATCTCGTAAGATGGAAATTGTATAGGGGTTAACAAGTATTCTTGTGTTTTTTCATCGTTATAAGAAACAACAGGTGGGGGTTTAACTGGATCAGATTGTATGTGAGAAGTTTTCTGAGGTAAACAGGACCCCATCGATACTACTACGAGTACTAGAAAAATAACAAGAAATGGATTTTGGGTTTTCACTACTCCTCCTGGGGTTCGTAGGAAAAACGAATCTGGAATGTTAAGCTGCAATGGGAAGAAATACTATCTTCTAACGGGTGTATTGTAATTGTTGCAGTGTTTTCCCCGATTTCTAACTCGTTTGTATCAATATACATAGCAATACCCTTTTTACGGTTTGCTTTCACGGTATAGTCTTTCAAAAAACGAAGACATGAAGAGTCCGAAGAAAGTGTGAAATGAGCATCTTCCAGCCCAATATTTTCCATACTCACATATCGCTTTGTTTCTTTGTCGCGTTGAATTGTATCTAAGTCAATAACGGGAGGAAACGAAAGATAACCTTTGTCATTGTCAAAGGGGTCAGTGCAATATTCTAGCCAAACATTCCCAACAAACTCCCCTTCGATCTCAACCCAGACAAGTGCTTTCAGCAATGAAACATCGGCTTGGTTTTGTAGTTCGAATGTAACTGTTTTTTCACCATTTCCATCAATGGGAAACGTTTGACCATCCAATACATAATTGCGGAAGTGAACACCATCTTGCAAGGTCGTATGTGAAACCAGTGCAAAATGAATTGTACCATCTACATTGTCAAGTAGGTCGTAACGAGCTGTGATTGTAAAATCATTTTCTGTGTGTTCTTCTTTAGCAGATAACTCGATTTTTTTCGTAAAGGAGAAGTTTTCAATGGTTTCGGATATTGTTTCGCATATAGAATCAGAGAATCCAATCCAGTGCTCAGTACCCTGAAGAACACAATGGGGGATACCCTGAACTTCGTATTGGGTTCTTCTGTCTTGAATAAAGGAGTTTTTGTTCATGACATCAAAAGTTAAAAATTGAAAAGGTGGAATACCTGAATCGTATAATTCGACAATGACTTCATCCATCATTAAACACGGTGTGCACCAGCTTGCAGAGTATTTTTCCAAAACCGGTATTTGCGATTGTTCAATCCAGTTTTCCTTTTCATCAGCAGTGGCAGAGGAAGAAATGGAAAAAACTGACACGCAAAGAAGTGCAATGCAACAAACTGAAAGCCATTTTTTCATAGTGGTTCTCCTATGTATTGGAAAGATGGTCAACAAATGCAAAAACATATATATGAATTATATGTGAAACTTATATAGTGTCCATTGAAGGTAACTCGTTTAATATAGCCCAGAAAACACCAATGTATTTGACTGCTTCAAGAAAATCCTTGAAATTGACCGGTTTCACAACGTATGCATTGACACCCAAAGCATAACATTTTTGTAGATCAGGTTCTTGTCTTGAAGAGGTGAGCATCACGATAGGAAGCAATTTATAAGAAGGATTGCTTCGGATGGCTTCCAATACCTCTATACCACTCATGCGAGGCATTTTTATATCCAGGAGTAATACAACTGGATTACCTTTTTCCCGATCTTTGAACCGGCCTTCATAATTCAGATATTCCATCACTTCCACACCGTCATGAACAACAACCACTCGGTTTACTAGATTATATTCCTTTAATGCTTCTAAGGTCAATTCAACATCTTGTGGATTATCTTCGGCTAGTAGTATTGTATCTAGTTCTTTCATGATCGTTCCTTTCTATCTTTGGGGATACTAAAAAAGAAGGTTGCTCCATTGCCAGGCTCTGCTTCAGCCCATACCCTTCCATTGTGTTTATGTACAATCCGTTGCACACTAGCTAAACCAATGCCAGTACCTTCAAACTCTGTCTGTGTATGAAGTCGCTGAAATACACCAAACAACTTGTGTGCGTATTTCATATCAAAACCAACCCCATTGTCACGAATAAAAAACACAAAATGAGTTTCATTCTCATCGAAACCAATTCCAATTTTAGTTTTTTCTTTTTTACTCGTATACTTTACGGCATTGTCAATAAGATTTACCCATACTTGTTGCAAGAGGGTAGAATCACCGAACACTTGGGGTAACTCTTGTTTATTCCATACAATATCTCGCGAAGAAGTAGTTTGCTTGGTGTTTTCGATAACTTGGTCTACGAGTTCGTTCATATTGATTCTTGTTTTTCTAAGTTCCTGGCGGCCCATTCTGGAGAATTGCAACAATTCATCGATCAAAATACCCATCTGCTTGGCTGCATTGGTGATAACAGATAGGTAACGCTGTGCTTCCTGAGGCAAATCAAGTGTGTATTTTTCTTGCAGCATCTCAACATAACCATGAATATGTCGAAGTGGTGCGCGTAAATCATGAGAAACAGAGTATGAAAAAGCTTCCAATTCTTTGTTGGAAAGCTCCAGTTTTCTTTTTTCTTCTTGGAGTTCTATTGCCAGATTGTTCAGATCTTCCACCATATATAGCATAGCTTTTTCGCTTTTATGCAGTCTTTCTACTTTTTCGCGTAGTTCATTTGTACGATTTTCTACGATGATCTCTAGTTTCGTCTTCAGCTCATTGAGTTCAGAAGCAGACTGTTTTATTCCTGTAACATCCAGATAGCAACCCTCAATCCTGATGGGATTATTCTGATCATCTCGTATCAATCGAGCGCTTGCTAAAATAGACATGAAATCTCCAGTAGCAGTTCTTGCATCAATTTCGTAATGTCGAATGCTTCCACATTCTAAAAGTTTTTTTAAATAAGTCTCACGGTCTATGGGGTTTTGCCAGAACTGATCAATTTGGATTCCCCTGTGGTCTTCTTTGGGGTCAAGGTTAAAGATGCGAGTAAACTCGATATTGTAGTCCAATAGAATTCCATCAATACTAACACTGTTAAATCCTTCCATCAAATTTTTTATCATGCTGCGGTATTCTTCTTCACTCTTTTTGAGAGATTTCGTGGAAATATTGTATTCAAGATGAAGGAAAAATATAATAGCTACCAACATCACAATCGATGTTCCCGCAAAACCAATAGCCACGTCTTGCACAATACCTGTAATAAAGGCTAATGTTAAAATATCCGTAAATACAGCTAACAAAACGAGCCAGAAATAGCTAGTTTGAGCAAAATTAATAAATGTTTTGCGTTTAAAAAGTACGATGAATGTAAGGATTAATGCGGTAAAAAATTGAACTAAAACCCCTGGAGAAGGACCCAGGTTTATATCAAAAAATGGCAATGCACCATAAATGATAATGATTATACTTCCAAGATAGATATGGCGCCACTGAATGGCATTGAAATAAAGCAGTGCACCAAAAAAAATCCACAAAGTACCAAGACTTGCGAACAAGCTAGTAAAGTATGAATCCATTGTACCCGATGAAACATATGTATATAAGCCCCATGCAGAACTCATAGTTACACACAACCATCCTGCCATAAGAAGGATATATATCTTTTCTCGTTTTTGAAGGTAAAGATGGAGAAAGATGAAGATTGCCATCAAACGAATTCCCACCAAAAGTAGAAGACTTACAACCAAAGAATCAATCATTGGATTCCTCTAAAAAAGCTAAATTTTCATGATTATCAAGTTTGCCTTTCAGTTGTTTAATTTCTTCTCGTAGTTCATTCATGCGAATCTCTCGATTGATGGTAGCATCGTGAAACCTTTCAAGTTCAGACAATCGTTCCTGCAATTCTTTAGTCTTTTCTTCTACTTCTTTTTGTAGCTTATCTTTAAGTTTCTGTAACTCTGCTTCAGCCTGTTTGCTTTTATTGATGTCTTGAAAAGACCCTTCTACTCGTACTATTTTTCCATTCTCATCTTTCACCGCTTTACCAATAGTACGTATCCAAAGCCTCTTCCCCGTTGAAGTGATAATCTCCATTTCTTCATTATAAGGAATACCACTATGAGCACATTTATTGTAAACTTGAGTGATTTTGTCTCTCCACTGGGGTGCATAAAAATGAATACCTTCTTCAACAGAAGGGGAGTATCCATGAGGCATCTCATGAATATCTGCTACAGTGTTTGACCAAGTGTGAATGTTTTTTTCTAAATCGACACTCCATCCCCCAAAGCTTGCAGATTCTCCAGCAATCTCTAAAAGTACATAACTTTCTTTAAGTTTTTGAGTAGTCCATACTTGTTTTTTTAGAATTTGTACAACAAGAACTCCAGCTATTAAAAAAACGACTAGATACAAGTATCTCATAAACAATACATGAGAGTGAGGATTAATAAAAGCAATTTCCCAAAATGATTGATTTTGCTCATTAAAGATGGAATACGTTACGATACTGTCAATGAACCAAATGATGAAGCTTATAAGTATTGACAAAGCATAAATTGCATTGATTGTACGAGCCACAGGAAGCTTTTTCAATTGTAGTAACCTTCGCACAATAGATAGATGAAGAAAGACATGAGCTAGCAACAGTAGCAAATATGCTGTTATTGTATGCTTGATAGCTACCAAAACAACCCAATCAAAAGATACGTAATTCCATGTAATAGAAGGATCCCAGAAAGGAGGATTTTGAGCCACAAGCCAACGAAAGATTGTAAAAAAACCGATTTCAATAAGAATTCGAAATGGGATCTCTGCAACAAATTCTGAATAATACCAAGGATATGAATCTAGTGTTTGCCGTTTTTCTGCCCAATACCCATGCCATACTATCCATAAAGTGAAGACTGGTACGGCATATAAAAAACCATATCCATCGGTACTCCATAGCCACCACATTGCTTGACATCCACCTGCCAAAGCAGATAGTAGGCCATATCGCCAACCCCAAGCAAGTGCGATAAGAAGAGGAAAGAGAAGTCCTAATAGAATACTTACTTTAAACAGGCTCGAATCTATCAACTGTATATCAATGAAATTAACTGCAAATCCAATCAATCCGAAAAGAATAGAGAGGAATATGCGGTATACTGTGGTCTTTTGAATGATTGTCATTTCTGATTCCGCTTTAACTGTTCAATTTCTTCTCGAAGTTCTTTGATGCGAAATTCTCTTTGTATTGTAGCGTCATGAAATCTTTCTAATTCAGAAACACGTTCATTCAGGGCCTGGGTCTTTTCAGCAATCTTTTTTTCTAATTGATCGTTAAGTTTGAGAAGCTCCTTCTCCGCTATTTTACGCGTAACTATTTCCCCAATCAAATTGGCAGAAGCTTGTAATCGATCTTTTGCAATTTCAATAATATATGGGGGACGGGATTTGTATTCCTTTGCCTTTTTCAACAATTCCTCTAGTGGAACTCTGTATTTATCTGCAAGTTTTTCAAGAGTTTCTTTGTCTCTTGGTGGATCACCATACCCAAAGTTGATTGCTCCAACTACTTCTTTACCAGCAAAAATTGGTACAGCATACATATGGATTCCACCTGCGCACTCGATGTCAGAAGGCTTGCCAGTACTCATTGCTACTTTTGCTGAATCTTTCCAGCACGATTCATGACAAAGCCATTTCCCGCAATGCAGTGCTTCTTTATTGTCATCCGTCCCACACAATCCTCGAGAAGCCTGGTCCATAAACTGACACCAACTGGAAGCAAAAATACCCAAAGCATAATCCCCATTTTTTTCGTAAATTGCTGAGGATGTTTCAAGTAATCCCAAAAAGTCACCAGCAATATCTTTGAGAACATCTTGTCCAACAGCATCAAGAATCAATCTACAGTTATTTAATTCTGAAAGGTCGCCATACAAAGGAGTTGGGCTTTCCTCTTCTTCAGCTGTTTTTTTACTCAGCATCCATTCAATCCGCCTTAACTCTTCCTCCGCTTGATACCGTTCTGTAATATCTCTGTTGACAACTATTGCTCCTTCTATATTCCCTTGATCATCAAGGATGGGGGCAGTATAGTTTACGATTATTTTAGTGAATCCATCGAAAGCATCAATTTCTAGAAGCTCATCAACGATGGTCGAGCCATCATTAACAGTATGTGCCAATGCCCAATCATTGGGTTTAATCTCTTCTCCAGAGGGCAAACGTCTGGCTTTGAATACACCGTATTCACTTTGACAAACCTTCGGTTCCATTCCCCAAATCTTCACCCCAGCTGGGTTACCTTGCAAAAGCGTTCCATTTTCATCTGCAATCCATAAACCGATGGGAAGTATGTCAAAGACTTTCTGGAAAAGGTTTTCACTTTTTCTTAATGCTTCCTCAGCCATTTTGCGGTCTGTGATATCTCGCACCCATTCCATGAACATTACGACGTTGTTATCTTCATCTAGAAATGGGATTACACGAATGTCATGCCAAGTTCCATCGGGTAGCTGAGCTTCCCTCCTAAAGGCTTTTCGAGTTTCTAGAACTGATTTTGCAAGACAATCGGGGCATATTTTATCCAGGTTACGATAGGTTTTATAACATTTGGTGTTTGCCTTTTGTCTGTTCTCAGGAACTGCTGCAAAACCCTGCCAATTGCTGTAGAGAATATCCATGTCAGGGCTATGAATAGAAATCATGTCAGGAACAACTCCCAACATTTTTTGGAATCTTTGCTCACTTTCTGTAAGTAATTCTTCAGCTCGTTTACGTTCAGTGATGTTCATCACTAGACCGCGAACACTCAAGGGTTTGCCTTGTAAATCTCTTTCTACAATTGCTCCAATATCATAAAACCATAAGTATTTTCCTTCGCTATTTTTTATTCTGTACTCGACTTCGTATTTATCAAGCGAACCCTCAAGGTGTTTCCGCATTGTAATCATTGCTTTTTCATTGTCGTCTGGATGAACCAATGCCATGAAATCTTTGTAATGTTTAAATTTTTCAGGAGCATAGGCTAACATTTCAGCTTTCTTTTTAGAAAACATAACTTGCCCCGTAGAAACATCCATTTCCCACCATGCCATATTGGCAACTGTCATAGCGAGATCAAGACGTGAATTGTTCTTTTTTATCTCTTCTTCTATCTTTTTTCGATCGGTGATATCTTCTGCAACACCTTCAATCCAACCTTTGTCGGTATAGATCCTGGCAGAATATCGTGCCCAGAAAATCGATTTATCCTTGCGATAGAAACGAGCTTCAAAGTTTTTGATGAAGCCTTTCTCTTTGATGATTTCCAGCATTTTTTCCCGAGTACCCTCATCTACATAGTTTTCAGAAGTTATGTATTCTGAGAGAAACTTTTCCCTATCGTCATATCCAAACATTTTCGCCAGCTGCTCATTGCTTTCCAGTATTTTACCATCATGAATTCTGGTTCGGAACAAACCCACTTGAGCATTTTGAAACAAATTGCGATAGGTTTTCTCGCTCTCTTGGATTCTTTGTAACAATTTTTCTAGGTCTTCGGCTTTTTGAATACTCATATAGACCATCCTTCACAATGGATGCACAATACAAAAGCAGAAATCAAAAAAACTACCTACACCTACCATCGACAGGTATATTTTAACAGTATAGCATTTGATGGATATGAAATAAATGTTTTAATATCAATGGCAAGCATTTATATTTGTTTCTGGTAGGCTTTTTGGTGGAGCTGGTAATAGAATCCCTTTTTCACCATTAACTCTTTGTGGGTGCCTCTTTCAATAATTTCTCCATGATCAATTACAAGAATTAAATCGGATTTACGTATGGTACTTAGTCGGTGCGCAATCACAAAACTGGTTCGTCCTTTCATTAGCTTCAGTAAAGCTTCTTGAATATGCATCTCGGTGCGAGTATCCACGCTACTGGTGGCTTCGTCTAAGATCAAGATTGGTGGATCTGCTAATATAGCCCGTGCGATGGAAAGAAGTTGTCTTTGTCCTTCGCTAATATTCCCACCATCTTCGGATAGGATTGTATGGTAGCCATCGGGCAGATGATTAATAAAATGATGAGCATTGGCCATTTTTGCAGCTGCTTTCACTTCATCATCAGTGGCATTCAACCGACCATAGCGAATGTTTTCAAGAACCGATTCAGAAAACAAATGAGTATCTTGCAATACAATGGCCAAAGAATTACGCAAAGATTCTCTTTGAATGGCCTGAAGGTTGTGGCCATCAATATGAATGGATCCTTCCTGAATATCATAAAATCGGGTTAACAGATTCACAATGGTCGTTTTTCCTGCTCCTGTAGGACCCACCAGTGCAATGCTTTGGCCGGGCTTTGCAGAAAAAGTAATGTGTTTCAGGACAGGATCGGAAGGGTCGTATCCAAAAGTGACATCGGAAAACTCCACGTGTCCTTTTACATTGTCAAGTATATAAGCATTCTCGGGATCGGCAGGTTCAGGTGCTTCGTCCAGCACCTGGAATACCCTTTCTGCTCCTGCCACCGCAGATTGAATCATAGTAAACTGGTTAGCCATTTCTGCTAGGGGTCTTGTAAATTGCCTGGTGTAGTTGACAAAACTGGCTATGACTCCGACTGTAATCATCTGGGACAAGACCATCCAACCTCCTACCCCGGCGACAATGGCAAAACTTAAATTATTCAACACGCCCATAATAGGGGGGACAATGCCTGCAAATATTTGTGCTTTTATCCCCACCTTGCGCAGTTCCTGGTTTTCAACAGACATTTCTGAAATCACTGCTTGTTCATGATTAAACACTGTGACAACTTTTTGTCCCGTGATGGTTTCTTCTATCATTCCGTTAATCTTTCCAAGGTATTGCTGCTGCTGAAGAAAATACGTTTTGGTTTTTGATGCAATGAATGTGGTAGTAATGAGCATGATGGGAAGAATAATAAGAGAAAATGCAGTCAGAAGAGGACTTAACACAAGCATCATGATTACTGTACCCACTACCGTTAGCAAACTAGTAATAAACTGAGTTACCGTAGAGTTGAGTGTATTACTGATATTCTCTATATCATTGGTCACTCTGCTCATGATATCCCCTTTGGAGTGAGTATCAAAATAACCAATAGGAAGTGTCTGCAATGTATGAAAAATATCTTTTCGCAAAGCCATAACAGTATTTTGTGCAATCTCAATCATAAGAACATTTTGTAACCAATAAAACAGCGATCTAGAAAGGTATACAAGAAGCATAATCACCAAGATTCCTGCCAATCCGGTAAAGTCTGCGGGAATAATGTATCGGTCTATGGCGGTTCCAATTAAAAAAGGTCCTGCGATCACTGCACCGGAAGCAAGAATGACAAGCAAAACAACCCAATAGAATTGAACCCTGAATACTGCCATATATTTCCATAATCGCTTCAGAGTAACACCAATATTTTTGGGCTTGTCGCCTACACCCATCATGCCACGACCTTTTCCAAATCCAGGTTGGAAGGTAGATTGTTGACTGACTTTTTTATTCTTCATCAGTGACTCCTTCCTGAATTTGAGATCGATAAATCTCTTGGTACAACAAGCTTTCTTTCATGAGCATAGGGTGATTTCCTATGGAGGCAATGCGACCTTCTTCTAACACGATGATTTTATCTGCGTTCATAATCGAATTCACCCTTTGTGCCACGATGAAGGTTGTGGTATGATGAAGGTAGGATTTTAAGTTCTTTTGTATCTTTGCTTCAGTGGCTGTGTCCACAGCACTGGTGCTATCATCTAACAAAAGTATGGGTGGCTTCTTTAAAAGAGCTCTTGCAATAGCAATACGCTGTTTCTGTCCTCCTGATAAATTCACTCCTTTTTGTCCCAAAACTGTATTGTATCCCTCGGGAAACTGCTGTATAAAATCATGAGCTTGTGCTATTTTGCAAACTTCCTCAACTTCTTGGACACTTGCTTCTTGGTTGCCCCATTTTAAATTATCAAGGATGGTACCTGAAAATAGAATTGTATTTTGTAATACAAATCCAATGGATTGCCGAAGTGTTTTTAGATCATAGTTTTTTATGTTTTGATTTTGAATAGAAAGGCTACCGCTAGACACTTCATAAAGCCTGGGAATCAATTGCAATAGCGTCGTCTTTCCCGACCCCGTGCCCCCAATAATCCCAACGGTTTCTCCTTCTTGCACCGAAAAAGTAAGGTCTTTTAAAATGGGCGGCGATTTCAGATAGTGAAATGACACGGAATCAAATTGTACTGATCCTTTCGTGATAGGAGTGACAATAGGGTTATAGATATTTACGATGTCGATCTGGGTTTCAAGAACTTCATTAATTCGTTTTGCAGAGACTTGTGCTCTGCTATAGTAAATCAATAAAAAGGTAATCATCATGAATGCCATTAATATCTGTGTCATATAGTTGATGTAAGCCATAATCTGCCCGACTTGCATAGATCCAGCATCCACTTGAATTCCCCCAAACCATAAGATAGCTACCACGCTAAGGTTGACACAAAGCATCATAATGGGCATCGTAAGAAACATCAATGTAAAAGCCTTCACATTTATATCACGAAGATCTTTATTTGCAGTGTGAAATCGCTTTTTTTCTTTTCTTTCTCGAACAAATGCTTTTACCACACGAATGGCTGAAAGGTTTTCTTGCACTACTTGGTTTAGCCGATCCAGTTTCACTTGTACCTTTGTGAATAAGGGAAGACTCTTTTTCATGATGAAAAATAGAGTGATACCCACAATAGGAATGATTACCACCAATATCAGACTTAGCTTTGCATTCAAAGATACTGCCATCACAATCCCCCCCAAGCAAAGAAGAGGAGCTCCCACAAAAATGCGAAGCAGCATCATGATCAAATTCTGCACTAGCACCACGTCGTTTGTTAAACGGGTCAGCAAAGAAGAGGAAGTAAAACGATCAAAAGTGGAGAAAGAAAAATTCTGCACCTTGGTAAACAATTCATACCGAATATCGGTGCCTGCATTTTGACTGGCTATACTAGCTGCAATGGTACATCCAAGCCCTCCAATCATGCCAATAAGGGCAATACCAATCATTGTCAGACTAGTTTGGACAATGAGAGGCATGTTTCCAGATGCAATGCCCTGGTCTACGATTTTAGCAAGCAGATTAGGTTGAAGTAGGTTACAAACAACCTCAATAAGCATTAAAAGAGGAGCAAGAATAGAATATACCCAATATTTTTTTAAATACTTATAAATTAAACTCATGGTTACACCTTTACTATGTAGCTAGATAAATGTAAAATACGCTATGCTAATCATCCGATAAATTCTGAGATATCTGTAGCAGCAAGCGTTTTAGCAAGATTTTTTCTTCCATAGTGAAGCCCTTAAACCAGCGCTTTTT
>ERZ795057.238-NODE-238-length-59141-cov-25.354703_pt1 | contig 59141 bp, 51 predicted proteins | sample MGYA00375141_ERZ795057 | MGnify/ENA primary metagenome ERZ795057 (study PRJEB30186, sample SAMN05720163) | activated sludge metagenome | isolation source: Anaerobic digester | place: Hong Kong | collected 2015-01-26 ...
GCAGGCAAGTTGAATGATTGCACTTCGACCCTTCGGCTATGCTCAGGGCATCGCAGCTCAGTGTGACAAAATTGCAAACTGCCCACTGAGAATTGCCAACTGAGTACTTGGATTTTGATGAAATAAAAACGGATTCTGCTGATAAAAAATTCTTCCCGGTTGATTGTTTTTGCGCTTCAGATAATCCGACAGCTACATTTGTTGCAGTAAGTAACTTTAAAAATACAGCAATGGAACGATTAAAATTTTTTCGAACTGCAATTTCGGTTTTATCGCTAGTGATAATGCTGATGCTAAGTACAACAGGATGTGAAAAAGAACCGAATGACGGTAGTAATGATGATTTACCATCAATTACCGGTTATCCGATTGTTGGTACAAACCAAACTACTTTCTACAATAATAGCGACGAAATTAGCCAACCATCTGCTGGACAATCATTCTACGGCCAAAATGCAACTTACATTGGGAATGCTCCATCGTATAAGGATAATGGCAACGGAACAGTTACCGATTTGGTAACCGGATTGATGTGGACACAAAGTCCCGACATGGATGGCGACGGCGATATTGATTACGATGATAAAATGTCGTACGACGAAGCCGTAGCCAACGCCTTAAGTTTCAATCTTGCCGGATACACCGATTGGCGATTGCCAACAATAAAAGAGCAATACTCGCTAATAATGTTTAGTGGTAAAGATATTTCTCCAGAATCAACAGATGGAAATACTCCCTTTATTGATACTGATTTTTTCGATTTTGGCTACGGCGATATCGATGCGGGCGAACGAATTATCGATGCGCAGTTTGCAACATCAACCCTGTACGTTAGCACAACAATGGATGGGAACGAAACCATGTTTGGAGTAAACTTTGCCGACGGGAGAATTAAAGGTTACCCAACCAGTCCGATGCCCGGACAAACCGAAGGGAAACAGTTCTATGTTCTTTATGTGCGAGGAAACACAACTTATGGCATTAATGATTATGCTGATAATGGCGATGGTACAATTACCGATAACGCAACCGGATTGATGTGGATGCAAGAAGATAGTGGCACTCCAATTTCGTGGGAGAATGCGCTATCCTATGCAGAAAATTTTGAATTTGCAGGATATTCTGATTGGCGACTTCCTGATTCCAAAGAACTGCAAAGTATTGTTGATTATTCACGTTCGCCTTCAACCAGCGGAACAGCTGCAATCGATCCACTTTTCTCTTGCACCCAAATTGAGAACGAGGCAGGTCAGGCCGATTTCGCATTCTACTGGACTAGCACAACCCACGCCGATAGTTCGCCAACTCCCGGAGGAAGCGCAGCATATGTGAGTTTTGGCAGGGCGCTTGGATACATGTTCGGTGAATGGATTGATGTTCACGGCGCAGGCGCGCAGCGTAGCGATCCAAAGGAAGGCGATCCGAATATTTACCCTTACGGTTTCGGCCCTCAGGGCGATGCAATTCGTATAAACAACTTTGTTCGGCTTGTAAGAAATGTTGGAAATTAATTGTATGATATTTCAATAATAGAAACCACAAAAAAATTGAAGTCATGAAAACACGAATGAATTTGAAAGCAAAAAAGTTGACACTTGGTTTAATTGCAATGTTGTCTTTTTTAAGTGTCTTTTCGCAAGGTCGCGATGAACAACGCCCACCGATGCTACCAGATTCAGCACAAATTGTTAGGCAGGTTGAACACCTGGCGTTGGACTTATCCTTAACAAAACAGCAGAAGGAAAATATTCTGAAACTTCACTTTGCGCATTTTAAAGAGGTTAAATTACAAATGGGAAATCACGATGCTCAAAGAGAAAAAATGCGTGAGGAAAAGGAGGCATTAAAGCAGAAATTTGAAAAGGAAGTTGAATCGCAGTTAACCGATGAACAGAAGGTAAAGTTTCAGGAAATTAAAAACGAAAAGAGACCTCCACGTAAGGAGAAAATGAGAAAATAAAAGACAAATTTGTTAATGATTCATATATTTATTTTTATGAAATCTTGTGTTAAATTATTTTTCTTTTCTCTGCTGACATTGTTTTCAAGTTGCGAGAGATCCCTGGAGGAAATAACCGTTATTGATATTGAAACCCCCGAGTGGGCAGAGGAAACTCATGGCAACTCTGTTGATCCAAACTATTCAATAGTTTTTTCACAGAGCGAGGTGAAACGCATCGATATTACGATTGATCCGGATGATTGGAACGATATTCTTGCCGATTTGGCAAGTATGCCCCATGGCGGTCCGGGTCAGCCAATGGGCACAACTTTCGATCCGATTTGGGTTCCCTGCGATTTCTTCTTTGACGGAAAACAGTGGTACAAGGTTGGAATCAGAGTGAAAGGGAATTCCAGCTTGCAATCGACCTATATGTCGGGAATCAGAAAATTTTCGTTCAAGCTGGATTTCGATGAGTTTGAGGATACGTATCCCGCCATTAAAAACCAACGATTTTACGGGTTTAAGCAGCTAAACCTGAACAATAATTTTGATGACAAATCGGAGCTGCGCGAGAAGGTTACTGCTGATCTTTTTAGAGAGTTTGGCGTTCCATCTGCCCATACATCGTTTTACGAATTGTCCATCAACTTCAACGGAGAATCGCAGTATTTTGGACTGTACACTTTGGTTGAAGAGGTTGATAATACCGTAATAAAAACCCAATTCATTTCCAACGATGGAAATTTATATAAACCGGAGAACAGAGGAGCAACTTTTGCATATGGATCGTTTAATACAACCGATTTTTACAAAAAAACCAACGAAGATTTCAGCGATTGGTCGGATGTGGAAAACCTATATACAGCAATTCATAATCCAGACAGAACAACAAATCCTGAGGAATGGCGCTCACAGCTGGAATCGATTTTGGATATGGAACAGTATCTCAAATGGCTTGCGGCCAATACGGTAATACAGAATTGGGACACATATGGAAGAATGACACATAACTACTATTTGTACAACGATCCGCTTTCCCAAAAATTTGTTTGGATTCCGTGGGATAACAACGAGGCGCTCCAGGAAGGGAAAATGCAGGGTGCGATTTCAATCGATCTGAGCGATGTTGACAATAATTGGCCGCTAATCAGCTACATTGCTTCCGATGAAGTGTACTACAATGTTTACAAGCAATTTACCAAGGAATTTGTGCAGAATGTTTTCGATCCTGCAACAATGGAATCGAAGTACAACCAGTATTCATCGTTAATTCGCGAATCGGTGGGGAAGGAGGAGCTCGGATACACTTTCCTGCAGAATGGATTAACCGATTTCGATGATGCTTTAGTTCAACTTAAGCAGCATGTTAACGATCGGTACAATGCGGCAATTAATCTTGAATAGTTGAATAACAACTGAATCAATTTTTGATATTTTATCGCTAAATTGCTCAATGTTTTAAATTCAAAGGGATGATTAAAAACCATAAAAAGATACTGAAATTCACGGAAGTTTTTCTTATCTCCTTTGTATGGCTGGTGATATTGTCAACGCCAATCCTTTTCAGGGAGGACAACCAGCTACCGGTATGGCGTAGCGTTGCAAAGCAGCTCGAAACGTTAATTCCGCTTACAATTCTTTTCGTAATAAATCGATTTTTTTTAGTTCCATTTTTACTGTTCCGCGAAAAACAGGGAAGGTATATTTTTTCAGTTTTGGGGACTATTGCTGTTCTTACAATTAGCCTTTTCTTTTTTCATGCAAATCTGATTGACAGAGATCAAGTTCGAAGAAATGCTCTGATGAATCAAAGGTTAATCCAGCAAAATCCGCCTCCGCTAATTGGTGAAAGATTTGCTCGTCCGCTTCCTCCGCAACCAGATGTTCCACGACCAATTCCGCCATACGCAAATTTTCTGATTCTTTCATTTCTGATTGTTGGCTTCGATACAGGCTTGCGCTCAACGCTTCGTTGGACCGAAGTTCAACAGGAAAAAGTTCAACTTGAGAAGGAAAATGTTGCAAACCAGCTGGTAATGCTTCGGAACCAGGTGAGTCCGCACTTTTTTATGAATACGCTTAATAACATCCACTCGCTGGTCGATATCAACACTAGTGAAGCAAAGGAATCGATTATAAAGTTATCGAAGATGATGCGCTATCTTCTGTACGAAACCGAAACTGAAAAAACTACGCTGAAGCGTGAAGTTGAATTTTTAAAGAGTTACATCGACTTGATGAAGCTTCGCTTCAGCGAAAAAGTATCGGTTACGTTAAATCTCCCCGAAGTTATTCCGGACAAAACTATTCCACCATTTTTGTTCACATCAATAATTGAAAATGCGTTTAAGCATGGAGTTAGCTACAGAGAAGAATCGTTTATTCGGGTTGAGTTGGAGATTGGAACCGACAGGTTGATGCTGGGTGTGAAAAACAGCAAAACCGATAATGAGCAATCAAAAGAATTTTCCGGAATTGGAGTTGAAAATACCCGTAAGCGGCTCGATTTACTGTACGGAAACAGCTACCATCTGGATTTAATCGATAGCGATAAAACTTTCACCGTAAACTTATCTATTCCGCTATGATAAGATGTATCGCAATTGACGACGAACCCTTGGCGCTCAAACAAATTGAGTCGTATATCGATAAAACTCCATTTCTCGAAAAAATTGCCGTTTGCGAAAGCGCCATGCAGGCGCTGCAAGTTCTGCAGGAGCAGCCGGTCGATTTGATGTTTGTTGATATCAATATGCCCGACCTGAGCGGGATGGATTTTGTAAAATCGATTGATAATCCGCCAAAAATAATTTTCACCACAGCATACAGCGAGTACGCAGTTGAAGGTTTTCGTGTTGATGCAATTGATTACCTGCTGAAACCAATCAGCTACCCCGATTTTTTGCGCTCTGCCAACAAGGCGAAATCGTGGTTCGACAACCAAACTGAAAAGGATGTTCAAGTTGATAGCAACGAGCAGTTCCTCTACATAAAATCGGAGTACAAAATCCTGCGGATAAATCATTCCGATATTAAGTATATCGAAGGGATGCGGGAGTATGTGAAAATTCATCTGGTGAACCAGAAACCCGTTATGTCGTTAATTAGCATGAAGAAGCTGGAGGAGTTTTTGCCCGAGGCAAAATTTATGCGCGTTCACCGGTCGTACATTGTGAATCTCGACAAGATTACCACCATTGAGCGTAGCCGAATTATTTTCGATGGCGATGTTTACATCCCGGTTAGCGAGCAGTACAGCCAACGATTTCAGGAGTATCTGAACAAGAACTTTCTGATGTAGGCTGGCGCCTCCGTTTTCTGGTTTTTACTACCTTTACCGTCCAAATTGCTTAATCTTCAAATCATGAAACGAATAGAACAGCTAGTTAATAATGCCTGGGACGATAGGGGGTTGCTTGAAAGTCAGGAAACCATTGACGCCATAAAATCTACCATTGAGCTACTCGACAAAGGGAAACTCCGTGTTGCAGAGAAAAAAGGGGATGATTGGGTTGTTAACCAGTGGGTTAAAAAGGCCGTGATTCTTTACTTCCCCATTTCAAAAATGGAGAAAATTGAGGTTGGCCCCTTCGAGTTTCACGATAAAATAGCGCTGAAAAAGGATTACGATAAGCAGGGAGTTCGTGTTGTTCCTCACGCAATTGCTCGTTATGGTTCGTACGTTGCACCAGGCGTAATTATGATGCCATCGTACGTGAATATTGGTGCGTACGTTGATGAGGGAACCATGGTTGATACCTGGGCTACGGTTGGTTCCTGCGCGCAGATTGGGAAAAACGTGCACCTTTCGGGCGGAGTTGGAATTGGTGGTGTTCTTGAGCCTGTTCAGGCTGCTCCGGTAATAATTGAGGATGGTTGCTTTATCGGTTCTCGCTGTATTGTTGTTGAGGGCGCAAAAATTTGTAGCGAAGCCGTGCTGGGTGCAAATGTTGTAATTACCAATTCAACCAAAATAATTGATGTTACCGGCCCCTCGCCGATTGAGTATAAGGGAGTTGTTCCTCCACGAAAAGTTGTAATTCCGGGTTCGTACACAAAAACGTTTGCTTCGGGCGATTATCAGGTTCCCTGTGCACTCATTATTGGAGAGCGCAAACCCTCAACCGACCTGAAAACTTCACTGAACGATGCGCTTAGGGAGTTCAACGTTGCCGTATAGCAAATTCTTTAAAATTGAATTTATTTCAATTACTGCTCCTTTTTGGAAGTCCCTTACAGTTTGTTTTTTTTACTTACTTTTGCGCTTTAAATCAAATGCATGGTAAAAATATCCGCAGTAATAATCACCTTTAACGAGGAGAGGTACATTGAGCAGTGTATTCGCTCGGTGATGGACGTTGCCGATGAGATTGTTGTAGTTGACTCCCTTTCAACGGATCGAACTCCTGAAATTTGCAAAAATCTTGGAGTAAAGTTTATTGAGCAACCCTTCCTTGGTTACAAGGAACAGAAAAACTTTGCGTTAGAGAAAGCATCGTACGATTATATTCTTTCGCTTGATGCCGACGAGGCCCTGTCTCTTGAATTGCGAAATTCAATATTAAAAGCAAAAAACGATTGGAAGTTTGATGGCTATAAGTGCTATCGATTAAATAACTACTGCGGCCAGTGGATGTTTCATACAAGTCTCTACCCTGAGCGCAAATTGAGACTTTTCGACAGGCGAAAAGGGAAGTGGGGCGGAATAAATCCGCACGATAGGTTTGAGCTTGAGACAGGTTCCAAAATGGGAATGCTTAAGGGCGATTTACTCCACTGGGTGTACGATTCCATTGAGGAGCATATTGCGAAAATTAACCATTTCAGCACCATATCATCGCAGGAGTATTTTAAGTTGGGCATTAGTGCTGGAATTAGAAAAATTATTTTCCGTACAGCGTGGCGTTTTTTCCATTCCTACATTATTAAAGCAGGCTTCCTTGAAGGGTTTATGGGCTATGTTGCCAGCAAAAATGTTGCTATCCTTTGCTATTTAAAATATTCAAAGCTTAGAAGGCTAATTCAGGTTGAGAAGAAGTCAAAAAAACATAAACAAGTTGATACCCGCGTTCTGCTTGCATCAAACGACAATTCATATCTGATTGCCGGATATAAGTTGGAAGGGAATAGGCAATTTAACCCGCAGGATGTTAATAAGGAATCGCCTAAGGCCATCTCTGTAATTATTACCACCTATAACCAGCCAGAATGGTTGAAAAAAGTTCTGTGGGGGTACCAAATTCAAACCTATAAGAATTTTGAAGTGGTAATTGCTGACGATGGTTCTGGTGACGAAACCAGAAATATAATTGATTGGTTTAAAAGCAATACAACATTAAATATAACCCATGTTTGGCATCCAGATGACGGGTTTAAAAAGTGTACAATTTTAAACAAAGCCATTATTGCAAGCAATGGTGATTATTTAATATTTACTGATGGGGATTGTATCCCAAGAAACGATTTTATTGAGGTTCACGTTAGGAAAGCAAAAATTGGCTATTTCCTTAGCGGTGGATACCTTAAACTTAACAAACAAGTTTCAGATAGAATAGAGTTTAACGATATTCTGGCCAAAAATCCATTCTCGGTTAACTGGTTACTTAAAAACGAGCAACCGTTTACCTACAAGTTCCTTAAACTTACTCGTTTTAATTTTTTAAAAGGGTTTCTAAATACCTTCACAACAACTAAAGCCACTTGGAATGGTCATAATACAAGCGGGTGGAAAGCTGACATTGTTAATGTTAATGGCTATAACGAAACCATGCAGTATGGCGGTCTCGACAGGGAGCTGGGCGAAAGGTTGATGAATAACGGGATTAAAGGGAGGCAGATTCGTTATAGCGCTATTTGCGTTCACCTCGATCATCCGAGACCATACAAGACCAGGGAAACCATGTCGAAGAACTGGAGAATTAGGGAAGACGTGAAGAAGAATAGGATTACTTGGACACCCAACGGCATCGCTAATCATATTAATTAACTGTAAAACAATATGATAAAGCCGAAAGCAAGCTTGATTATTTCAACATACTCCAACGATAAGTACCTTCGCCTTGTTCTCGATTCGGTTAGTAAGCAAACAGATTTGCGTTTTGAGGTTATTGTATCTGAAGATGCGGAGCATCCTCACATTAAAAAATTAGTTGAAAAAGCCAGCTTGCCGGTTCCTATAATGCACATTACCCAACCCGATGCTGGATGGCAGAAAAATAAAGCCCTTAACAGGGCAATTGAGGCAAGCAATACTGATTACTTTGTATTCATCGATGAGGATTGTTTGCTCCATCCTAAATTTATGGAGTACCATTTAAAGCTTGCCAATGATGATCATATTTTAGCAGGGAAAAGAATCAAGCTGGATCCCCAAACTTCAGAGATGGTTCTTGCGAACCAACTTGGCTTGCAGGATCTTAATTCATATATCTTCCACAACTTTTTTAAAATAAAAAAACGTGGGGCTTTGTTCGTTGAGGAAGGGTTGTATATTGATCCTCAAGGATTTTTTGGTTTCATCCCATCCATCCGTTCAATGCACCAGCTTAAAGGCTGTAACATGTCGTTTTCGCGAAAAGCTGCCTACGCAATCAATGGTTTTGACGAAGATTATGTTAGGCCGGCTATTGGCGAAGACATCGATTTAACCTGGCGATTTCAGGGAGTTGGCTTTAAACTCAAATCACTTCGTAATCTTGCCGTGCAGTACCACTTGTACCATAAAGAGAATTGGAGGAATCAGGATGAGAACGTTGCCATGATGCGAGCAAAGCAGCAAGAAGGTCTTTATGTATGTAGGAATGGACTCAATAAAACTTTATAAATCAGAACAAACAATTTTATGCGAATTGGAGTATTACTGCCTCATACCAAACTATACGGAGGTGTAAAGCGTTTTTTAGAATTAGGAAATATTTTTACTAATAGGGGGTGCGAAATAATAATATTTACCGAAGAAGGAAAACACCCAACCTGGTTTGATTTTAAAGGGAAAGTTTTAACTTTTGAATCACTAAAAGATGAGACCCTGGATGCTCTTTTTTTTACAGAGACAGAATACCTCGAACTAGCATTAACAAGTAAGTCTTCAAGGAAAATTTTTTACTTTATCAACCCAAAGGAGAATTTAAAGTTGCTTAGCAAACATGCTGATATTGAGTTTTTTGCAAACTCGTCAAATCTTATTGAAACAGCATTAAAAAAGTTCAATATTAAGGCATTCCCTGCTTTTGGAGGTGTAAATCTTAAAACATATTTTTACAAAAACTTCGAGCCTCGCGATTCAAACTCACCGTTTGTTGTAATGGCATACGGAAGAATGGCAAGAAGCGTAAAAGGTACAAAATATGTTGTACAAGCTTGTAGGAGATTAGTCAACAAAGGATATAATGTTGAACTTCTCCTTTTTGATACTCCAGTTAACGAAAAGATGGTGAAAAAAAATAGTGCGTTCAAAACAACTGTACCTTACACTTTTGTTCAGAATCATCCCGTTGAACAAAATTTCGAGCTGTTTCACAAATCTCATGTTTTTGTTTCTGCTGAAAGCAAAGCAGGTTGGTCGAATACCTCTGCAGAAGCCATGGCCTGTGGAATTCCTGTGATTGGAACTGTTGCTGGTACAAATAACTTCCTCTTTCATAATCAAACAGGTATTATTGTAACCCAAAACTCCCGTAGGATTGCGAATGCCATTGAAATGTTAATTAATAACGAAGGACTAAGGCTTGAACTAGCAAGAAATGGAAGGAAGAAAATTGAAGAGTTCGACTGGGAAAAGCTAGCCGACAGAATTCTAGACAATCTTGCAGAAAATAGTAGGTAGTATGAAGAAGCTAAGGATTGGTCTTTTTGTTACTTCCCTCGAAAGGGACTACAATAAAACCCGTGCTTCGTATTGGATCAGGATACTTCAGATGGAGGAGTTTTACAAAATGCACGGGGCAAAAGTATCGATAAATAAATATTTAACTCGATACGATGCAGTAATTCTTTTTCGTAAGCCAAAACCAAAGTACTATTTCATACCGCTATATCTGAAAATTATCAGCAAAAAGGTTTACTTCGATACATGCATTAACGTTTTTGATACGCATGAGGAGATTAATCACAAGCGACTTGAGGTAGCTCATAAAATTGCCCGAACTGCTGATGGATTTATCTGTGCTTCGCACAGGATAGCTGAGCATTCAAAACCGCATGTAAAAAGTGTGTATGTAATGGAGGACCCCATTAACATTCATCATTTTGCTACTGAAAAAAAGAATATAAATTTCGATTCACCAATTTTTGGTTGGTCGGGTGTTGGTGCAAAAGCAGCGTTTTTAAATAGTTATGCTGATTTAATTTCAGGAAGAATTGTAATAATTTCCGAACCAAATATTGAAAATATTAAACTCAACTTCAATTTCGAATACTTGCCTTGGAACTACAAAACCTTTCCTGCAGATTTGCTAAAAATCGATATTGCATTATTACCACGTGTTTATAACGATCCCTACAATGATAGCCATAGTAGCTTTAAAGCTTTGGTTTTCGCAGTTCTTGGAATTCCGATAATTGCGAACAAGGTCCCATCATATACAAAACTGGCAGGCTATTATGATGGAATAGTTTTCCTCGAAGATTTTAATGATAGTATCGACGATTGTATTGAAGAACTAAAAACTCGGAATCTTAATACTGATAGGGTAAAAGCCCATTACTCCTGCGAAAATCAGGCTTTAGAGTTGATAAACTACATAAACAGCCAACTTAAAAAGACAGGTTGAGAAGTGTTTGTTTCGATAATAAAGCCTATTCGTTAAACGAGTTGAGGTTTTCTTCAAGGTTTTCTGAAAGATCGAGCAGCTGCTTTGAGTAATCGGAGATTTCGTTGGCAGTTGATTTGTTGTCATCTCCGTACTTTACAAGTTTTTCGAGTGCAGAGTTAATACGTTGTGTTTCATCAAGCAGAATGCTGTTCTCGTTTGAAATGCTTGCAATTATCTTGGCACTTTCATCAATCTCACCAACAAGATTATTCATCACGTTCATCACGTTTTCAATGGTTGAAAGGCTGGCGTTCGAAAGACTCACAATATCGAGAGCCGCTTCCTTCGATCGCTCAGCTAGTTTGCGAACTTCGGCAGCAACAACTGCAAAACCTTTTCCGTGCTCTCCGGCACGTGCCGCTTCAACAGCTGCATTGAGCGCCAGGATGTTTGTTTGGAAAGCAATGTCATTAACAACCTGAATTCGCTCGGCAACTTTTGTCATTGCCTCAATTGCCTGCTGCGAAACCTGACTTCCCATTTGAATTGATTCTACTGATTTTGAGGTAATTTCTCTTGCCTTATGGGCTGATTTATCATTCTTATCGATTGTAGTTGAAAGTAGTTTTACCGACTGGTTCACTTCGCTTGTTGCTTCCGAAAGGTTTAGCGTTCCGTTGCTTAGCTCGTTGGAGCTTTTGCTGAGAAACTGTCCGGCTTCGGTAATTTCAGCTGATGCTTTTTTAACACCACCAAAAATTTCCCCAATTCTCTCAGCCATGCTTGATAGCGAAAGTGCTAGCTGGCTAACTTCGTCGTTTCCTTCCACTTCAATTCTTTCTTCGAATTTTCCTTTACTAAGCGTGTTTGCATATCGGGCGCCTTTCCCAACTCTTGTTGAAATTTGGTTGGCAATAATTGTAATAACAATAGCAACTACAACAATCCCTGTGATTCCGGCCATAATTAGCCAAAGAAGAAGGTCTTCGGTTGTTTCCATTACATCATCGAGTGTAACCATAACGCCTAAACACCATGGAGTCCCTGAACTTTGCATCGTGATGGGTTGAAAGTAAACAATCACAATTTTTCGGGTTTCACTATGAATGGCTTCAATTGAGAATGCTTCTCCTTTTTTTATCCTTTCCTGAATATTGTATTCTTTATTTTCCTCGGGATTTACCTCTTCCATGGTTTGGCCAATCAAAGTCTTATCGGGATGAGTAACGTAAACTCCACCATTGGAAACCAAAAATGAGTACCCGTTGTTGAATAGAGAAAGATTATCAATTCTGTGTTTGAGCTCATCAAGAAGAATATCGCACCCTACGGTTCCAACTACTTTCCCTTCGTAAATAATAGGGCTAATCAAGCTTGTCATCTGATCCTTCTCGCTGTTTTCTCGATACGAAAAAAAGTATGGCTCAAGGATTGATGTTCGTTTTGTGTCGTGAAGATTCCAAAGACTGTTATCACTCAGGTTATCAAAAGTTGCCGTATCCTGCTTAAAAAGAATTTGTCCGTTTTCCCAGAAATACTTGGTACGGAGCCTCTCCCTTTTTTGTGAATCCTTATTTAAAACCGACAGGTCCCAGTGCAACCACAGCGAGTTGAAGTTTTTATGCTCTTTAAAAACGCTCAGCAGTATTTCTTTCTGAAGATTTTCTCTCTGCTCAGGATCAAGTTCAATTAAGTTTACAAAACTTTCGGCAAGAGTTTTGGTAACAATCAGCTCATTGTTGATTTGATCCTCAATGCTTTTTGCCGATTCCCTGATAACTGTATTCACATGTTTCCTGGAATCATCGAGGCTAACTTCCTTTACCGAGTTGATAATAAGAAAGAAAACGATTGAGTATACGATTGTCGATCCGCCAATCAGCAGGATTAACATCTTGGAGCGAATCTTTAAATTTAAGAAAATCATGGAGTTAGGCTTCAGTAGTTGGATATAGAATAATCTACTAATCTAAAAAAAATCTTTGATTTTTCGGACTTGAACATATTATGTAAAAAAAATGGCTTGCTATAAACAACAAAACAAAAAAACTATACAGGAATTAATCTTTTTCCTATTTGAGCTGTTACTGTCAGAAAAACTTGTAAAAATGATACAAAAAGAGATTTTAATCGAAGAGTTAATCGAACGAATTCCCCAATCCGTAACTTTTTTACGCGAGAAGGGTTTGGTATGTATCCTGTGTGGCGAACCGGTTTGGGGAACACTTGAGGAGCTGGCAAAAAGTAAAGGGTTTTCCGCTGAGCAGATTGCCGACATTGTTTCGCAGCTGAATACAATGTAATGCCTTTTTTAAGTTTTATGTTCAAAATTATATTGACATGTTTAGGAATATAACCTAACTTGTAGGTTCATTTTTTTTGCGAATAATAGTAAAACGAAGAAATCGTGACAAAACAGAACACAAATCTTAAAATTTTCCATAACCCGCGCTGTAAGCACAGCCGTGCAGGGTTTGAGTATCTTAAAACAAAAACTGATGATTACACTGTAAAGGAGTACCTTAAGGAGGGAGTAACCACCGATGATTTAAAGGAAATTCTCCTTAAAACCAACCTTCCCCCTTCTGCAATTGTTCGCGCTAACGAGGATTACTACAGGAAGGAGCTAAAAGGGAAGAATTTTACCAACGATGAATGGATTCGGATTTTAATAGAAAATCCAAAATTAATTCAACGCCCAATTGTGGTTGGGAAACTTAAGGCAGTAATCGCCAACCCGCCAGAACTAATTGACAAACTGTTTTAATGCTTTAATGGATATATCAAAACCTCAACCTCAACCTCAACCTCAACCTCAACCTCAACCTCAACCTCAACCTCAACCCTAACCTAAAATAACTCAAACCATGCCCACACCCGAATTTAAGTACTACAACCCATTCCCCATCGGGGATGACAAAACTGAATATTACCTGTTAACAAAGGAACATGTTTCAGTCGCAAATTTCGAGGGGAAAGAAATTTTGAAAGTAGCCCCCGAAGGGCTAACATTACTGGCACGAGCAGCCATGCGCGATGTTTCGTTCTACCTTCGCCCTGAACACCTGCAGCAAATGGCTCAAATACTCTCCGACCCCGATGCTAGCGATAACGACAAGTACGTAGCGTTAACCTTAATTCAAAACGCTGAAGTTTCGGCCAACGGAAAATTGCCCTACTGTCAGGATACCGGAACTGCAACTGTTGTTGCAAAAAAGGGCCAGCAAGTTTGGACCGGTGGTGGCGACGAGGAAGCCCTTTCGCTGGGCGTTTACAAAACCTACACCGAGGAGAACCTCCGCTACTCGCAAACCATACCCCTCGACATGTACAAGGAGAAGAACTCGGGAACAAACCTTCCGGCTCAAATTGATATTTACGCCACTGAGGGGAACGAGTATAAATTCCTTTTCATTGCAAAAGGTGGAGGCTCTGCAAATAAAACCCAGCTTTACCAGGAAACCAAAGCGTTGCTGAATCCGGAGAAGCTGGAGGCTTTCCTTGTGGAGAAAATGAAGTCGCTGGGCACAGCAGCTTGTCCTCCTTATCACATTGCCTTTGTTATAGGTGGAACCTCCGCCGAAGCATGCCTAAAAACCGTGAAGTTGGCTTCCGCCAAATACCTCGACAATTTGCCCACCGAGGGCACCGATGGAGGTCAGGCCTTCCGCGATGTAGCTTTAGAGAAAAAAATTCTTGAAGCAGCTCATAAGTTGGGCATTGGCGCTCAGTTTGGTGGCAAGTACTTTGCGCTCGATTTGAGGATTATTCGTTTACCTCGCCATGGAGCATCGTGCCCGGTTGGAATGGGCGTATCCTGTGCTGCCGACAGAAACATCAAAGCAAAAATTTCTAAAGATGGAATTTGGGTTGAGAAGTTGGAAAAAACCCCTGGAAAATACATCCCGGAAAAGTACAGAAAATCAGAGGTTGATGGAGCGGTGAAAATTAACCTGAACCAACCTATGAAACAGATCCTTGCCGAAATTTCAAGGCATCCGGTTGGCACAAGGCTATCACTAAACGGTACCATCATTGTTGGCCGCGATATTGCACACGCAAAGCTGAAGGAGCGCCTCAATAACGGAGAGGATTTGCCTCGGTACATTAAGGATCACCCAATTTACTATGCCGGACCGGCAAAAACACCTCCTGGCATGCCTTCCGGTTCTTTTGGCCCAACCACCGCTGGCCGAATGGACTCGTATGTTGATTTGTTCCAGAGCCATGGCGGAAGCCTTGTTATGATTGCGAAAGGCAATCGTAGTCAGGCCGTTACCGATGCCTGTAAAAAGCACGGAGGTTTCTACTTGGGAAGCATTGGTGGACCAGCCGCCATCCTGGCTCAGAATAATATTAAAAAAGTTGAGCTGCTTGAGTATCCCGAACTCGGCATGGAGGCCATTTACCGAATTGAGGTGGAAAACTTCCCAGCTTTTATTCTGGTCGACGATAAGGGGAATGATTTCTATAGAATGTAGTAACTTCCTCGAACTTCAAAGACACATTGAGCAGCTGCTTGCTGCACTGGATTTAAAGATTAACATCGGTTTCCGAAATCTCCAAAAGGTATTTTTCGAGGTTTCGGATTCCATTTTTTACTAACTTTGCCCAACATTTTACTAGGATGAAGGTTTTTCATAATCTCAACGAGGTCGATGTTTTTAATTCAGTCGCTACCATCGGGTTTTTCGACGGAGTACACATTGGTCATCAACAGATTCTTGCAGGGGTTATTAAACGGGCAAAGGAGTTTAACACAAGTAGCCTTGTTATAACCTTTTGGCCGCATCCAAGGCTTGTAATAGGAACTCAGCCTGATGATCTTAGGTTGCTGTCATCACAAAATGAGAAAATTGAATCTTTTAAGAATCTGGGTGTTGATGCTGTCCTTTTCGTTGAGTTTACTCCCCAGTTTGCTGCCCTTTCGGCAGCTGATTTTGTGAAAACTATTCTTGCCGAGAAGCTAAAGGTTAAGCACATGGTTGTTGGTTACAACAATAATTTTGGGAGTAAAGGGGAGGGGAACTTTTCGCTTTTACAGGGATTTGGACATAGGTATGGTTTTACTTCTGAACTTATAAACCCTGTTGAAGTTGAAGGGGTGAGTGTTAGCTCGTCAAAAATTCGGGCAGCTCTCGAAAGGGGAAACCTTGACTTTGCAAACAGGTTCCTTGGTTATTGCTATCCCATTACCGGTACGATTGAAGGAGGAAAACAGATAGGTCGCTCCATTGGTTTCCCAACAGCCAACATTTCGCCGAGCGAAACCCATAAACAAATTCCCGGATTCGGTGTTTACGCAGTATGGTTCGATTATGATGGGAAATCGTACCCAGCAATGCTTAATATTGGGGTGAAACCAACCGTGGGTAGCGAACTCGACAGAACCATTGAAGCCCATATAATTGGGTTTAACCAGAATATATATGCTCGTGAGGTTATGGTTCGGTTTGTGAAAAAAATTAGGGACGAAATGAGGTTCCCATCACTTGAACATCTCAAAAACCAGCTTGTTGACGATAAGGCGAGAGTATTGAGTGTGCTAGGAATAACTGAATAATTTTTTTACCTTTGCCACACTTTTTTGGAAAATAATTCGATAGAAATCAAATAATTAATTGTAATAATTAAACATAATGGAGAACGTTGTTGTTGAAACATTACCTTACAAGGTAAAAGACATTTCTCTGGCCGAATGGGGCAGAAAAGAGATTAGCATTGCCGAAAAGGAAATGCCAGGTTTAATGGCAATCAGAGCCAAGTATTCAGCTGAAAAGCCGCTGAAGGGAGCGCGTATAACCGGTTCGCTTCACATGACAATTCAAACCGCTGTACTTATCGAAACCCTCAAAGAACTTGGCGCCGATGTTCGTTGGGCAAGTTGTAACATCTTCTCAACCCAGGATCATGCAGCCGCCGCAATTGCACAAGCAGGTGTACCTGTTTTTGCATGGAAAGGCGAAACACTTGAGGAATACTGGTGGTGCACTGCACAGGCTCTCTCTTTCCCTGAGGGGAAAGGTCCAAACCTCATTGTTGATGATGGTGGCGATGCAACCCTAATGGTTCATATAGGTTTTAAGGCTGAAAGTAACGCAAGTGTTTTAGATAAAAACCCTGAAAGTTCAGAGGAAAAGGTGATTCTAAATCTACTAAAAAACATTCTTGCTGAGGATGACCAGAAATGGCATAGGTTGGTTAAGGAGTGGAAGGGTGTTTCTGAGGAAACTACAACTGGCGTTCATAGGCTCTACCAAATGATGGAGAGGAATGAACTATTGGCTCCTGCCATTAACGTTAACGATTCGGTTACCAAAAGCAAGTTCGATAACCTCTATGGTTGCCGCGAATCGCTGGCAGATGGCATTAAGCGAGCAACCGATGTTATGATTGCTGGTAAGGTGGTTGTTGTTTGTGGTTACGGCGATGTGGGCAAAGGGTGCGCCAAAAGTATGCGTGCATACGGTGCGAGAGTAATTGTTACTGAAATCGACCCAATTTGCGCCCTGCAGGCTGCAATGGAAGGTTTCGAAATTAAGCCCCTTGAGGATGCGCTCGACGAGGGGAATATTTTTGTTACTGCCACCGGAAACCGCGACGTTATTACCGTTAACCATATGCTGAGAATGAAGGATCAGGCCATTGTATGTAATATTGGCCACTTCGATAACGAAATTCAGGTTGAAAAGTTAAACAATGCACCTGGAGTAAGGAAGGAAACCGTAAAACCACAGGTTGATCAGTATTACTTGCCTGATGGCCGATCAATTTTTATGTTGGCCGAAGGTCGCTTGGTTAATCTAGGTTGTGCCACTGGTCACCCAAGCTTTGTAATGAGCAACAGCTTTACCAACCAAACCCTTGCTCAGCTAGAACTTTGGAAAAACGACCTTAAAATTGATGTTTACCGTTTGCCAAAACACCTCGATGAGGAGGTGGCTCGCCTGCACCTTGAGCAGCTTGGCGTGAAGCTCACAAAACTCACAAAAGAGCAAGCCGACTATATTGGGGTTAAACCTGAAGGACCATTTAAACCTGAACATTACAGGTACTAGGATTTTTAATAAATAGTAAAACGAGGTTGCACGTTTTTAAAATGTCAACCTCGTTTTTTCTTATTTGAAAAATTATGGACGAACAAATAAAACTTGCTGTAAAGGTGTTGCGGGAGGGTGGTACCATTTTGTACCCAACCGACACAATTTGGGGCATTGGTTGCGATGCAACCAACGAAGTAGCAGTTGCAAAAATATACCAAATTAAGCAACGAGTGGACAGCAAAAGCATGCTTACCCTAATCGATAATCCAAATCGGTTACTTCAGTATGTAAACCAAGTACCAGAAATTGCCTGGGAAATTCTCGATGTTGCCGATAAACCGTTAACTATTATTTATCCAAATGCTAAGAATCTTGCCTCTAATCTTATTGCAAGCGATGGCTCGGTAGGTATTAGGGTTGTGAATCACGATTTTTGCAGGCGTTTAATTTCGGTTTTTTCAAAACCAATTGTTTCAACCTCTGCAAACATATCGGGGGAGCCTTCCCCAAAAAGTTTTTACTTCATAAGTGAAGGAATTAAGTCAGCAGTTGATTATATTGTGCCACCTGAGTACGACACAGTGGGTGGTTCAACTCCTTCAGGTATTATTAAGCTTGGTGTAAGTGGTGAAGTAAAAGTTATAAGAGAGTAGTTTCTAAGTTTCCACACTATCATTGTTCCTGTAATGTATTTTACGCCCATTGTTGTTAGTGTAATGTGCACATAAACAATTGTATATAAAAATATTATTTGTTTCTATTATTACGGTATGGTATTTGCAATGAGTTACCAAAGTTCTTTAACTTTTCTTAACATATACAATTTTATTTTTTGTTAAACATTAAGTAACGAGTAACATCAAACTGAAAATCAAAATAAAAGTAGTACTTTTGTAACCAAATTTGTCTGCAACATGCCTGCACCCCTAAAGCATACACCCCGATGGATAGTTTTTCTGATTGACCTAGCAATATGCCTCTTCTCAATCAGTTTTGCCTACTTCATCAGGTTTGAGTTTCGCTTTAGCCAGGAGCATTTTCAGTCGCTACTAAATGTGGTTCCTGTAGTAATTTTCATTCGGGCCATAAGTTTCCTGATCTTCCGCTCGTACGCAGGCCTAATTCGTTATACTTCAGCAAAGGATACCGAACGTATTTTTATGGTGGTTACCGCTGGTAGCATGTTCCTTTTCATCGGAAATTTTACATACTTCCATTACCAGAGCGTATTTTTTATCCCCAATTCAATTCTTGCAATTGATTACATTGCAACCACATTCATCATGATTGGCTCCAGATTGGTGGTTAAGTCGTTGTATTACACGCTAAAAGAGGTTGGAAGCCATAAGGAAAGGGTGATTATTTATGGGGCTGAACAGTTTGCTGCCGCAACAAAACGTACGCTCGACCGTGAGGGAGGTTCAAACTTTAAGGTGGTTGCTTTTGTTGATGTGTATAACCGCGATGAAGGGAAAAAGCTGGAGGACGTCCCCATTTACAACACCGATAAAATTGACATGCTCCTCGAGAAGCATAGCATTTCGAAATTAATCATTGCTCGTAAAAATATTGACCCGCAGAAGAAGAATCAGCTAGTTGAGAAGTGTTTGAACTATAACGTGAAGGTTCTTACCGTCCCCGATGTGAACAATTGGATTAACGGCGAGTTAAGTTTCAACCAAATCAAGGGAATAAAAATTGAGGATTTGCTTGAACGCCCCCCCATAGTTCTGGATAAAAAACGGATTCAAAACGATATTAAAGGACAAACCATACTGGTTACAGGTGCTGCAGGTTCTATTGGCTCCGAGTTAGTACGTCAAATATCGAAGTTTCACCCGAAAAAAATTATTCTCTTTGACCAAGCTGAGTCGCCATTGTACGATATAGAGTTGGAACTTAAGGAGAAGCACCATTTTTACAACTTCGATGTGGTTATTGGCAGCATCTCTAATCCTTACAGAATTCGCAAAGCGTTTGAGGTATTTCGCCCTTCCATGGTTTTTCATGCTGCGGCATATAAGCACGTTCCATTAATGGAGAACAATCCAACGGAAGCCGTTTTTAATAATGTGTACGGAACCAAAAACATGGCAGATCTTTCGGTTGAATTCGGTGTGAAAAAATTTGTGATGGTTAGCACCGACAAGGCCGTGAACCCTACAAATGTTATGGGTGCAAGTAAGCGTATCTCCGAAATTTACACGCAAACATTAAATACAGTTTCATCTACCCGTTTTATTACAACCCGTTTTGGTAATGTGCTTGGTTCCAATGGGTCGGTTATCCCTCGATTTAAGCAACAGATTGAAAAGGGAGGCCCTGTTACTATTACCCACCCCGAGGTTACCCGGTTTTTTATGACAATCCCCGAGGCTTGTCAACTGGTGCTGGAGGCTGGAGCCATGGGTAACGGAGGAGAAATCTTTATTTTTGATATGGGTAAGTCGGTTAAAATCCTTGATTTAGCAAAGAAAATGATTAAACTTTCAGGGCTGATACTTGGCAAGGATATTCAAATTAATTTTACTGGTTTGCGTCCTGGTGAGAAATTATACGAAGAGCTTCTCAACAATAAGGAGAACACAATTCCTACCTATCATTCGCAAATTATGATTGCGAAGGTTCAGGAGTACAAGCCCGAGGTTGTTTTTGCGAAAATTAATCGTTTGATAGAAATTCTTCCTTCGCACAATAACTTTGCTTTAGTTAGGTACATGAAGGATATAGTTCCAGAATACATCTCCCAGAATTCATTGTTTGAGGAGCTAGACAAGCAAAAAAAATTCCTAGTTTCTGATGAGCAAAAAATTGCTTAGCTTCTTCCATTCTCATCACATTCAAATACGATTTAACGATATTGACCAGCTGGGGCATGTTACCAACTCGGTTTATCAGCAGTATTTCGATTTAGGCAAAATGGCCTACTTTAATCATGTGCTTCAAGAAAGAATGGAGTTTCAAACCGAAGGTTTGATTGTGGTTACGCTAACCATCAACTTTTTATCCTCAGTAAAACTTTACGATGATATTGAGGTGCGAACAAAAGTAACACGGCTGGGTAATAAAAGCCTCGATTTGCTGCAGGAAATTTTCGATAAAACTTCGGGAGAGCCAGTTGCTGAGTGTAAGTCGGTGATGGTGGGTTTTAAAGGCGAAACCGAAGAGTCAATCCCGGTTCCTGACCGTTGGCGAAAGAAGATAATGGATTTCGAAACCGACGTTCTATTCGAGGTATAGGTCAATAAGCCCTTCGGGGATAACCATAACTACGTGCTTGTCTTCCTCGTCAACATCGGTGATTAGTTCGGGAGTAACAGGTATAATAATTTCTTTCCCGGTTGTGTGCTTGAGTGTAAAAACAGTGTTGCCAGCATAATCGTCGTAGGATTCAATTATTCCTAACAAAACGCCCTTCTGGTCGATTAGTTGATAACCAACCATGTCTTCAATGTAAATTTCGTCGTTGGGTTCCTGAATCTGACTGGTTTCAGGGAAAAGAATCCTGTTGCCAACAAGCTCACCAGCAGCGGTGATATCATCGATATCCTCAAGTTTAAGGAGGGAGCTACTATGCCCTTTGCTTCGTAGGGTTGTTATAAAAAAAGGAATCGGTATTCCATCAATTTCGATGAATACCGATTCAATTTTGTTTTCGTCAGGATTAAAATTGTTAGTCCAGTTTACCTGAACCTCACCATTTACACCGTGTGTACGCTGAACTGATCCTATCTCAAAGAGTTGAGGAAGGTTCATGGGGTAGTCCCTATTCTTCAGTGCTTTCGGTTTCCTGAGCTTCGCCTTCTGGGGTAGTGCTTTCGTCAGCAACTTCTGTTGCTGCTTCGGCTTCAACTTCGGCTTCCTTGGCGTTGGCCTCGGCCAATTTCTTGGCAAGTTCCTCTGCGCGAGCTTCGCGAATCTTCGATTCGGCAGCTACTCGTTTTGAAATTTCCTCGTTTTGCCCTTTGGCGATACGATCCTTCTTAGCCTGAATCTTCGATTCCTTCTCGGTAATCCAGCTCTGGAAACGTTCTTCAGCTTGTTCCTCGGTTAACGCACCTTTTTTTACACCTTCAAGAAGGTGTTTTTTTAGCAAAACTCCTTTGTACGAAAGGATTGCTTTGGTTGTTTCGGTAGGTTGAGCGCCTTTTTGCAGCCAGTCCAATGCCCTATCAAAGTTCAATTCAATAGTTGCAGGATCGGTAACCGGATTGTATGAACCAATCCTGTCAATAAATCTGCCATCCCGTGGCGCCCTGCTATCGGCCACCACAATGTGGTAGAAAGGTGCTTTCTTCCTTCCGTGGCGGCTAAGTCTAATTTTTACAGGCATACTTAACGCTTTTTTTTAGTTAAACCTACATTATTTTTTGCCGCGCAAAGGTAGCTTTTTTTTGTTAACCTGCAATCTTTTATCAATATTAAATTGAAATTTACGAAGTTACCTGGTGGCTGCCGAGGCAGCTGCAGATGCAGCAATGGAGGCGGCTATGGCAGCTTGTACCTGTTTTATGGTAGCGTCAACTGCATCTGCTATGGGGCTTTCTTTGAGTAGTCTTTTAAGTTCCATTTTAATGGTTCGTAGTTCTGTTTTATCGGAACTCAGTGTTTTGTGCAATTTGCATGCTTCTATAAGGCTAAGTACGGATGTTTCCTCTTCGCTTAGTTTCTTTGATGTGAGAATTTTTTGCGAAAGCGCAGCTAGGATTTCTTTTCGAACTTGCTGGTTTAAAAGAAATACTTGCCGGTAGGGGATGAATAAAAATTTTTTATGCTCAATTTTTACCACCTTTTTTTCTTCGAGCTTTGATAGGATTGTCCACTTGTACTTGCGTGTTCGGTAAGAGAATTTTGTTATCCACCTTTTGATTTTCTTTGGTTTTTCTTCCCTTCTTATTTGTGAGAGCATATCCTCAAAAACCTCGTTACTGCTGGTTTTTTGGTTTTGAAGAATAAGAAGTTTGTTGTCGATGGTAAACCACTTTTCAAGCAGCAAATCCAGAATAAGCGCCCCAATTAGGCCGTAGCTCATTTGTACATCGGAGGTAATAAAACGTCCCTTTTCGGCATGGTGCGCAATTACTAGGAACTTTTCAGCGATTGTGAGGTTCATGTCTCAAATTTTTGGTCACTATATGTGTTTGTTGAGTGAATATTAGGGCTAAGTTAGCTAAAAAATACTTATCCATAAGTTATCAACATCGTTCTTTTAAGGGCATACAAATAGCTAACTTTGAATGAAGTTAGTTTGACAAAAAATGTGATGTAACAATTTGTAAGTAAGATGAGTAAGTTTGTTCACCTTCATGTTCATACCCAGTATTCTATCCTCGATGGTGCTTCCAGCATCCCGAAATTAATTGATACCGCTAAAAAGCTTGGAATGCCTGCAATTGCCATTACCGATCATGGAAACATGTTTGGTGTAAAAGAGTTTTTAAATTCAGTAAACAAGGTTAATGCTCCTGTTTTCTCTCAGATAAAGAGTTTGAAGAAAAAAATTGACGAGTTGAAAGAGGGGGTAGGCATAGAGGAGGATGATTCTTCAATTGATAACTTAAGTAAGGAGCTGGTTGCAGAGGAGCAGAAAATTTTTAAACCCATAATCGGGTGCGAAGCATACGTGGCTACAGGAAGCCGGTTCGACAGGTCCGATAAGGAGGATCGTGGCGATCACCTTGTGCTACTGGCAAAGAATAAAAAAGGGTACCATAATCTCACTAAGTTGGTATCGTACTCTTGGACCGAAGGTTTTTACTACAAACCGAGGGTTGATAAGGAGTTGCTACGAAAGTATAGCGAGGGGATTATTGCAAGCTCGGCTTGCCTCGGTGGAGAAATCCCTCAGGCAATTATTGCGGGTAACATGAAAAGGGCCGAAGAGCTCGTGAACGAATTTAAGGATATTTACGGCGACGATTTTTACCTCGAGGTAATGCTTCACCCAAACAATGTTAACCAGTCGACCATTGAAACATTCAACCTTCAACAGAAGGTTAATAAGGTGATTATTGAGCTTGCAGCAAAAATGGGAGTTAAGTGCATTGCAACCAACGACGTACATTTTATAAACTCTGAGGATGCAGAAGCCCACGACAGGTTAATTTGTTTGAACACCGGAAAGGATTTGGACGACCCAGCTCGAATGCGATACACAACCCAGGAGTTCTTAAAGAGCGAGAAGGAGATGCTTGCACTTTTTCCCGATAATCCAGAGGTTATTTACAACACCTTCGATGTTGCCAGCAAGGTTGAAACATACAGCCTCGACCATGAACCCATAATGCCAAACTTTGAGCTTCCCGAAGGGTACGATGATGATAACGATTATCTCCGTTTTATAACCTTTGAGGGAGCAAAGGTTCGCTGGGGCGAAAGTTTAAACGATTCCATTCGCGAGCGAATCGATTTTGAGTTGGAGGTTATAAAAAACATGGGCTACCCAAGCTACTTCCTTATTGTTTGGGATTTTCTGAAAGCGGCAAGGGAAATGGGTGTTTCCGTTGGCCCCGGACGAGGATCAGCCGCCGGTTCGGTAGTTGCATACTCGCTTAAAATTACCGATATCGACCCGATTAAGTACGATTTGCTGTTTGAGCGTTTCCTGAATCCCGAGCGTATCTCAATGCCCGATATCGACATCGACTTTGATGAGGATGGAAGGGAGGATGTTCTGCGCTGGGTTGTTGAAAAGTATGGGCAGAAGAGGGTTGCGCACATTATTACCTTCGGAACCATGGCGGCCAAAATGGCCATTCGCGATGTGGCTCGAGTGCAGAAGCTGCCTTTGCCTGAGGCAAACCGTTTGGCAAAACTTGTACCCGAACGACCGGGAGTAACTCTTGAACAGGCTTACAAGGAATCGACAGAATTGCTTGAAAGCAAACGTAACGGAGAGGAACTGGTTAAGTCAACCCTGAAGTATGCTGAGGTTCTTGAGGGCTCTGTCCGGCAAACGGGAGTTCATGCCTGTGGAATTATTATTGGACGCGACGATTTGGAGGAGCACATTCCGGTTTGCACCGCTAAGGATACCGATTTATACGTAACGCAGTACGATGGCAAGCATGTTGAGGCGGTTGGGCTGCTGAAGATGGACTTTCTGGGGCTTAAAACCTTATCGATAATAAAAGATGCACTTCAGTTCATCAAGGAGTCGAAAGGTATTGAGGTTGACATTGACAGCATTCCGCTTGACGACGAGAAAACCTTTGAGTTATACTCTCGTGGCGATACTACAGCACTTTTCCAGTTCGAATCGCCCGGGATGAAAAAGTACCTGAAAGCCTTAAAGCCAAACCGCTTTGAGGATTTGATTGCCATGAATGCGCTGTATAGGCCAGGTCCTTTGGAGTATATTCCAAGTTTCATTAACCGAAAACACGGGAAGGAGAAGATAGAGTACGATATCCCCGATATGGAGGAATATTTGAAGGATACCTACGGAATTACCGTTTACCAGGAGCAGGTTATGCTCCTGTCGCAGAAGCTAGCCGGGTTTACTAAGGGGCAAGCCGACTCGCTACGAAAAGCGATGGGAAAGAAGCAGAAAGCGGTAATGGATAAAATGAAGGAGCAGTTTGTTGCCGGTTGCCTTGAACGGGGTTACGATATTAAGAAGGTTGAGAAAATTTGGAGCGACTGGGAAGCGTTTGCACAGTACGCCTTCAATAAATCGCATTCAACTTGTTACGCCTACGTTTCGTACCAAACAGCATTTTTAAAAGCTCATTACCCCAGCGAGTTTATGGCGGCTGTGCTCAGCCGAAACCTCTCGGATATTAAGAAGATAACCATTTTTATGGACGATTGCCGGAAGGCAGGAATTCAGGTTCTGGGCCCCGATGTGAACGAGAGTAACTACAAGTTTACCGTAATGCCCAACGGCGATATCCGTTTCGGTTTGGGAGCCGTTAAGGGTGTTGGCGAGGCAGCAGTTGCCAACATTATCGAAACTCGCAAGGAGAAAGGTCGCTTTACCGATATATTCGACTTCGCCGAAAAGGTGAATCTTCAAACTGTGAACAAGAAGAATTTTGAAGCGCTTGCCGTGGCTGGTGGGTTCGACAACGTCGGTAACCTTAACCGTTCGCAGTACTTTGCTGTTGATACGCGGGGAGTCTCATTTATTGAGAATGTTATGAAGTATGGCGCCAAGGCACAGTCGGAAAAGAATAATATTCAGCAAACCCTATTCGGCGCATTTGAGCAGGGCAACGGATTCGAGATTCAGAAGCCTGAAGTTCCGGAGGTTGAGGAATGGTCGATGCTGGATAAACTAAACAGGGAGAAGGAAGCAATTGGCATTTACCTATCGGCTCACCCGTTGGACGACTACAAACTCGAGATTACTAGTTTCTGCAATACCAAACTTTCGCAAATGGAGGATTTGGCAGCACTGATGAACAGGGAGATTTCCATTGCTGGAATTGTTACCGATGCCAAGGTGCTAACAACCAAGAAAGGAACACACTACGGTAGGCTAACTATTGAGGATTTTACCGATTCGTGGGAACTTACCCTGTTCGGGAAGGATTTTACCGACAACCGAAACTTCTTCTTTAAGGGTTACGCAATTCTCATTAAAGGGAGGGTAGAGGCCAACAGGTTCAGGAATAACGAGCCTGCCCTTACTGTAAAGAGCATTCACATGCTTTCCGAGGTAAGAGATGAAATGATAAAACTGCTTACCATCTCCATTCCGGTTGACGAGGTTACCGATGATATGGTTGATGAGTTACGAAACCTTAGCACCGAGAACAAAGGGAAAGTTCCCCTTCGCTTTCGGGTTGTGGATAGGGAAAGCAACCTTTCAGTTGAAATGTTCTCCCGTTCGCACAGGGTTGCCGTAACATCTGAGTTTATTGGGCATCTTCAAAAAATGGACTTGAATTTTAAGGTGAACTAGCTTCAAAATAATTGGCAATGTACATTCAGAAAGAGGAGCTACGTAAGCTAATTCTTGAAAACACAAAGGGGAAATGGAGCGCAAAAAGTTCGTTCATGACCTTCTCCGACAACAACTTCTATTTGCCTTCATACGAGGAGTTTTGCAATTATATTCGAGCAAACGAATCGGTGCTGGCTCCTAAAACGGAGCTGTCCAAAACCGAAGGGTTTGATTGCGAAGACTATTCGTTCCTGCTAAAGGGACACGTTGGCTTGTATAATCGAGAGGTAGCCAAGAAGGAGCATTCGTGGGCGGTAGGCATTATTTGGGCAAACTTCTCCTGGATTGAAAAATTTCATGCCGCCAACCTGCTTGCAACAAGCGATAAGGGTTTGATGCTGTTCGAACCCCAGTATGGAGTGAACGGATTCTATCAGTTTACTAAGTGTTTTGGGCAGATATGTTTGTTGATAGTGTAATTTAGGTGACTTGAGATTTCGTGCAGTAAGTAATAAACGGTTAAACTAAAAATAACCGGCGAATTGTTTAAGGACAGTTCGCCGGAAAATTTTTTTTGAGGGGAATATTTTACTTGAAACTACTCATTCCCTTGTAAATATCCTTGAACAGACCGTTCCTCTCTGAGTTGAACCAAACATCCGGATTTTGCAATGAATTCATTGCGAATTTTCCGTCTTCTTTTTGGTAAGCATTTACCGTAACGGTTTCCATGTTGTTGCCCTCAATGGTAAGCCAGAATGGAGGGTTTCCAACGGGCTCAAACTCATCGTCGAATTTCGAGAAAGTTTTACTGCTTATGCTGCTAATGTAACCCGCAACTTTTGCCGAATCGGCAAGCTGGTTGCCAAGCATCCATTTATTATTTTGGAGCGAAACTACGAAGCTGCTATCGCCCGGATACATGAACGTTAGCTTGGTTACATCGCTCTTGCGAATATTCAGGAAAGTTTGGTCGCGCCAGCTGCTGAACGGCTGGTTAAATGCGAAGCTAAGAAATCCGTCAACAGCGTAAATTTCATCCTCGCCTGCAAGGCGAACGTACGAGGTTCCCTTAACTCCGCCGCGGCCACCCGAGTATGGGTCGTTGGTTTGCTGGTAGGTAAATTTCCCGATGTAAATATTCAGGATTTCCTCATCATCCTCGTAAGCTAGAATACGTGTTGCTGCCGAGTCGGTTAGGTTGTAATCCTTCCAGCTCTCCTTCGAGCGCGATTCGAGCCGAATTGGTTTTATCTCAACCAGCTGCGAAAGCAGGTTTTTCAGCGAGTTTTTACCGGTTTTCGCATCAACCTTTCCGTTGTTAACGGTCCACTCGTTACCAGTTTCCCTTCGGAAAATCACTTCGCTTCCTGGTTCCGACGAAGGGTTAATCACAATTTTGCTCACCTTCGATGTGTCAATTTGCACAATGTCGGTTCGTAAGGTTTTCTCCGTTCTGGGCGATTTGTAGAACTTGATAAACACAAAAAGCGCACCCAGTAAAACCAGTATAATTACCAGGTACTTATTGTTAAATTTTCTAGACATAGCTCTCCTCCATTCGTTTAATTCGTTTGTTGCGGTTTATTTGTGCCCTAACAATTCCATAGATAATAATGATTAGAATTGGTAGCAAAAAGTTCATCCATTTGAGGAATGCTTTCTTGCCATCGCTTATTTGGTCGAGCGGACGGTAGGTAATACCTTTGGTTCTCAGGCTAATTAGGCCGGTGTCGTCCGAAAGCCAATCGATTGCGTTTACAAAAAGGCTCACGTTGTCGGGCTGTAGTTGTTGCCCGCGCTCACCGCTTCCGTTCACCACAAAGTCGCCGTTGCTAATTACCACCATTTTGGTTTTGGTGCTTCCACCCAAATTGCCTTCAACTGCTGCAGCCAGCGTAATTCCTTTCTTGGGAAAATCGGCGTGAGTCCACTTGCGTTGAATGTCGATGTAGATTGGAGGACGAGTTGTTCCCGATTTTTCAGATGTGAATGCAAGCGGTGTGAACTTTAGGGTTGAATCGCCCTTGAACTCAATTTGGGTGGGAAATTGCATAACAACCCCGGTTAACCCTTCGCTCACTGGGTGCGATGCGAAGTTCGACACAATTGGGAAGTACGGGAACTGCATGCTGCTCATAAAACGGAAAGCGCCTTGCTGTTGCTGAACCTGAACCGAGGCGCAGCGTGCATCGATAGCTGCATTGTCGGTAACATCAATCCCTTTGCTTTTAAGCCATCCCTCAACTCCTGTGTTATTGGTGAATGCGGTACCGTTTTGTAGGTTGGCTTTCAGCCTGTTTACAGCAACCAACATTTTGCCCCCGCGGGCAAGAAAGTTATCAAGCTGTGCAAGCTGGGAATTGGGAATGCTGTCCTCGGGGCGAAGAATGACAATGGTCTCAATTCTATCAGGAATTGAAGTTGTGTCGGATAGCGTTAGGCCTTCAACCTTGTACATTATCCCCAGCTCGTGGTAAACCTGGTGAATATCGCCAAAACTTGGCTCTCCGTGTCCCTGTAGTAAACCAATGGTAGGTTTGCTGGTGATTGAAACTTTTTTAATTGCGGTTGAAAGCGTGTATTCCAGAGCACCGCCGGGCTGAATGAACGGGATAACTTCCTTGCGGTCGCCAATGGAAACAACAATTCCCATATAAGCTTTCTGCTGTTTTACCTGATCTTTTTCTCGCACGTTAATCATAACGGGTTGAATTCCCTCCTGCGTTGCGCTGCGTTCAACTGCTTCGTCGGAGTTTGGATCGATAAATTCGTAAACTAGATTCCCTTTCGAGATGTTGTTGTACTCAATCAGCAGCTCCTTCATCTCCTTTTTGCCCTTGGCAACATCGGGCGGAAGATTCTCGGAGTAGAATGCTTTCACCGTTACAGGTTGGGTAAGATTTCTTAAAATGTCCTTCGTTGCTTTGCTCATGGTGTACTGCTTGTCCTGAGTAAAGTCGAGACGGAAGAAGAAATCCTGCGATATTAGGTTGATAATTACCACAATGCCAACTACAAGCGCTGTGGTTATGTATAATTTATTTCTCATTTTTTCGTCGGTTTAATTCGGTTGATAATTGGTTATCCTACAACTTTCCTTTTCGAAAGCGAAGTTTCAGTTAGGAATAATCCGAGGAAAATTAACGACAGGAAATACAGAATATCCTTGCTGTCCACCACACCCCTCGATATGCTTTCGAAGTGGGTTGATAGGCTGAGCATGCTGAAGATTTCTCCTATAAAACCGGTTGCGCTTCCCTTTAGCACATCGAAAATGATGTGGAAAAATAGCCCGACAAAAAGGGAAATTAGGAAAGCAACTATCTGGTTGTTGGTGAGGCTGCTTGAGTAGAGTCCAATGCTGATGTAGGTTGCGCTCATAAGCAGGAGCCCTAAGTATCCGCATATTACTTCGCCTAAATCGAGATTCCCGATTGAAGCAACCGTAATTACGTAGGGTAATGTGAGCAGCAGTGCGAAAGCAATAAGCGAAAGTGCTGCAATGAATTTTCCGGCAACAACCTGTCTGTCGGTAATGGCTTTTGTGAGCAGCAGCTCAATTGTCCCGGTTTTCTTCTCCTCGGCAAGCAATCGCATGGTTAATGCCGGAATAAAGAAGAAGAGTGTCCAGTAGGCAATCGAAAAAAATGGACGGAGCGTTGCCTGGTTAATCAGAAAAACATCGGAGCCCTGGAGCCACGTAAAGAATCCGCTGAATCCCAGAAAAAGGATGAGCATGATGTAGGCAATCAGCGAATCGAAGTACGAACCCAGCTCCCGTTTTGCGATTATTAGAATTGATTTCATTTTTTACAACCTTATTTTAATTGATTTTAGAACATCGATTAACGAATTAAGATTTATGATTTGAAAAAACTCGTCTTCATTAACTTCTAAAATCTCAAATCGTTAATCATTAACCGTTAATTTTTAGTTAAGCGTCAACTCCCTGAAGATATCCTCAAGTTTTGTTTCCGAAGCGGTCATCTCGGTTAGCACCCAGCCATTCTTTACGCAGGTTTCAAAAACCTGACGCTTTGATGAGCTGCCGGTTGTACTCTGAATTTCGAAACGGTTCCTCGACCTGTCGGCGAAGTCGATTCTTTCTACGGTTGATACAGCCTTTAGGCTTTTCATTATTTCTTCACCTTCGCCATCCTCAATGGTAACGTACAGAATTTCGTTCCCTTTCGCCTGCTTGCGTAACGATTCGGCGGTGCCGTCGGCAACAATTGCTCCGTTGTTAATAATGAGAATGCGGTCGCAGGTGGCTTCCACTTCGGAAAGGATGTGCGTGCTAAGAATTACGGTTTTCTCCTTTCCCAACTCACGGATTAGCTTTCGGATTTCCACAATTTGGTTGGGGTCGAGGCCGGTTGTGGGCTCGTCGAGGATTAGGATTTGCGGATCGTGAATCATGGCCTGTGCCAGGCCAACCCTCTGCCGGTAACCCTTGCTGAGTTCACCAATCTTTTTATGCTTCTCGTTGTTGAGTCCGCAAACTTTCACCATTTCCCTTACCCGGGTTGGGATGAACGGCTTTTCAATTCCCTGTAACGCTGCGCAGAATTCAAGGTAATCAATCACTGGCATGTCGTTGTACAGCGGGTTGCTCTCGGGCAGGTAGCCAATGTGTTTTTTTATCTCATCGGCTTCTGTGCGAACCGATTTTCCACCAACCAGCACATCGCCCTCCTCGCAGTTGAGGTAGTTGGTAATAATTTTCATGGTTGTGGTTTTACCGGCTCCGTTGGGCCCCAAAAAACCAACAATTTCGCCCGTTTTTACCTCGAACGAAATGTTGTCAACGGCTTTTTGGTAACCGTACTTTTTGGTTAGGTTTTCAATTTTGATGTTCATAATTTATGTTTTATGAATAAAACTGTCAGCAATTAAGGCATACAAAATTATTAATCAACCCTTTTTTTTTGCAAGCGAAGTTAAAGCTGGTTTACGTTTTTTAGCTTTGTTTAGCTGTTGGGGAAATATTTTCCCTGCATAATCCGTCTGGCCGCTCCAAGCGGTCGGACGGGTTTGCTAAAAGCAAAATCCGAGTGCGAATTCCCTTCGATAAACTCTGTTACAATTCGCGCCCAGACTAATAGATGAATTCTTGTTACTTCGTATCAATCATCTCCTTAAGTTTTTTCAGCTTTCTATTCTTAACCTTTACGTTAATCATATCGGGTCCCGAGTAGTAGCGAATTACCAACCGATTGGCATCCTTTATTTTGGCTATCGCCTCGTTGGGTAAGTTGTAGGAGAATCTTGTTATTTTACTATTGTTTTCAGAGTATCCGGTAACTACCGAAATTTTAGTTGAGTCTGATGTCTGAATGTCTTCCCGGTTCTCGCTGATTATCTTCGAGTTTTCTATCTCCTTGTACTCAATGGGCATTGGAAAAACCTTATCGTCAATAATATAAAAAACTTTATCATCCAATTTAAAGCTTGTGCTGTTTAAATTCAGAACATCATAAACCTTACATGAAATTTCGTTATTTGATTTTATCTCTTTCACTATAGATTGCAGAATATACTGCAAAGGTGATTGGTTGTTGTAGTCCTTGTGAATAAACTTTAATTCTATCCTTTTCGAATTGTAAACCACATCATCCTTGACAGTAATTTTATTCGTAACACGGCAACTTAAAATTAGTGAGCATATCGCAAGAAGACTTGCAACTGCGGTGTGCCCTTTCAAGGTTCTCTTTGGTGTTTTTGTGTTTGGGTTCATAGTTAGCTGGTTTTTTATTTAAAAGAAAAGCGCAGTAGTTTTGCTGCGCTTTTCTTATGGTTTGTAAAAACTATCTTACGTTTTATCTCCTTTTTGATTTGCTAGAACTTTTTGAGTCGTTCGACTTCCTGCTACTGCTACTGCTACTACTGCTGCTGCTGCTGTTACGATGCGAACTTGATACTGAGCTGCTGCTCTCTCTTCTGCTGGAACTTGACCCTTTTGAAGAACTTGAGCTGCTCGAATTTTTATTTCCACCTCCAAATATACCTGAACTACTTGATGACGAGCTGGATTTCTCTCTCCTTGAAACCGAAGGTTTGCTCTCACGTGAGGTTCTATCGTTACTTCTCGAAGGTTCTGGCGATTTGTAGCTGCTTGGTTTTGAAGAAGCATCCTCCCTCTCGGCCCTTACGTTTTCCGCCGATTGAGGTTTCCTTTCCACCGGTTTCATTATTTCTCTTTCTGGTTTTTTCTCAAACTCGCCTGGGCGCGAAGTCCTTTCAATGCTCTGGTTATCGGCTTTCAGAGGTCGAGCGCTTACTACGTTGTAGTTTTGTCTTTCTTTATCGCTAGTTCTGGCGGTTCTATGAGCTTCCATGGGTTTTGTATGCAGATTCTCACGAACTATGTTCGGGTCTTTTCTCAGAGGTTTTTTAACACCGTCGGGATATTTCTCTTTAAAAAGTCTTTCGCCTTCAATTTTTCTGTCGGGGCGGCTGTAAGTGTCTGCATAGTAGTTGTTATTGATGTTCACCACAACGGTAGGTGAGTAAATTCGTATGCCAGAATAGTAGTAATCGTGGTAGCAGTGGCAGCGATGGTATCGCCATGGACGATAGTGTGCGTAGTAGTGCGAATGCCAGTGGTAGTGGTATCCGTAGTAGTAATGCCAGTAGAATGGTCTCCACGGACGCCAGTAAGGAACGTAGCAACCCCAGAACCAGGGCGAACTCCATACAATGTAGGTTGGCTCGTAAATGTATTCCACCACAGGCCAGTAGGCAACTTCGTAGTAGGTTACGGTTACAACCTCGCTGTTGCTTTGGGTAACTTGTCCCTTGTAACCCGGATTGGGTGTTTCGGCGTAGTTGGGCTCAACAATGTAGTTTTTCCCGTAAAGGGCTTCGTCGCCAATAAGCTGGATTCTTGCAGAACCGTCCTCGAATTTTTCAACAACGAAAACTGCAACATCCTGGTTCTCGTTCTTGTTCATGGCAACCCGCAGAACGATGTTGTGGATATTTCCCTCCTGGTAGTCGAAAACCATTATGTAGTCAACTAGCTCATCGCCATTCAGGTCGAGGTTGTTAATCATTTTTTCTGAATCGTTCAAACTTCTTTCAAACCCTTCGAGGGTTTCCGATTCCTGAAACAGGTTCATTACGGCAAACAGGTTGAGGTTGTCGCCGGGAAGGCCAAGGTACTCGGCCGGTTTTTCCTGGGCCGACAGCGCGCTGCTCAGAAGCATCGAGAGCGCTAGGATTGAGTTGTAAAATAACGTTTTCATGGCTGTACGTATTTAGTTATTATATTTAGTCGTTCACTTACTTTAGAATAAAAATAGTGCCAAAACCACCTGAGTTTATTCGCCAAACCACCAACATGTAGTTTGAGCTTACGAACGTGCATTGCTTGATATTTTAGAAAATATAATATTTTAGAGAGGCGCTAATAGTAAAACGTAAATTATTCGATTCATAGTCATTGAAACTATGGTCTTTGCCAAACCTGTAGAAAAGTGAACTGTTCACCGACAGGCGTATTTTCTCTGAAAAGTAATAGTTGCAGCTACCTGAAATTGTGGGATTGATAATTATATTGTAATAATCATAATTAAAGTACTTCCCTGCAAAAAGTAATGTAGAGGCCGTTATGTAAGTTCGGGTATTTGGAATATAACTTCGTTCATAACCAATGTTCGCTAAAAGTGATTGATAACTTTTAGTAGCATTCGGAACTTGGTGATTCCAGAAAAGGTTAAATGAACTATTAACCCTGAATCCATCTTTTCTTTTTAATCCTTTTATCCAATATGAATCATATCCTAGGTTTATACCAATTCCATAGTTTGTGTGTTCAAATGTTTGGTCTGTAATAATTACATTGTATTCATCAACTTTATTTAATGAATTATAATATGAAAGTGATGGAGATATTTCTAAATATATAGTCTTGCCAGTTGACCAATCCTGCAAGCGGGCGTACTTCCAGTTATCGTTTATCAGTCCAAAGTAAAGTCCATCCGATTTTGTGGTAAGTTCTTTTGCTACAAGAAAAGAATCGACAGCAACATACTCCATGATTTGTTTTATTCTATCGTCTATTACCCTTTTGTTTAGTGTTTTTGTTATAAAATCGGCAAACTCAAACACCTCTTTCTCACTTGGCGTTCTCGATAATCGGCCATGCTTTATTAAGTCATCAAGAATATATATGGCTAACCTTGCATCGGTAACATTTTCTGTTCTGCCTTTTCCAAATTGAATTGAGCTATAACTTGATGTTTGAAAATCGTTATTGATTTCCTTGCTATCATAAAAATCAGAGTTATGTTTTTTCAGATTATAGTTTGCTGTATTGTAAACCTGAAGGTTTAATGCATAGAAAAAGTTGTTGGTAAGATAAAAACGATTGTTGGTTGTTACGCTTATACCCAAATTTACCTCATTTAAATAATCTGAATTAGACACGTAATCATCAACACTAAATCCTGCATCATACACAAAGTTTATATACTGATTACCGATATAGTCTCGACTACTTTTGATTTTTGAGAACGAAACTGAGCCGTTTGAAAATGCTTCATTTTGAATGTTACTTGTTGATGTGTTTTTATTTCTAAAACTCCCACCGTTGAGCCCAAAACCTACGCTCATTCTGGTTTGTTTGTAATCGGCTTGTTTGTAGGAATTCAGGTTAATACTGTCAAATTGATTTGTGGCTTTTAGGTTCGCTTTTAGTTCGCTCTCCTGAGCGACTAATTGTATTGATATTAATGCTGATACAATTAGCAATGATGTTTTTTTCATGGTTGTTTAGAATAAAAGTTGATTTATTGAAAATTTATTTTCTATTCAAAGAATACTATTTTTATCAAAATGCTAATGCATCAAAATACCAGCATGCATTTTCAGCTTACGAACGTGCATTTATTCCGATTTCCATTTTGTGTAAAGATTTTAAAACATACGATAATTGCAATTTTGTTACCTTTGGTATGGTTTAATGAATAGAAAAATGAAGAACCTGAGCCTAATAATTCTTCTTTCTTGCATCCTTCAATTTGCTGCGCAAAAAAATGGGGTGTCACAATCGGCATTTCTTAATGCGGAAGTTTTTAATGAGATAAATGGCTTGCCAAACAACGAAGTTCGATGTTTGCTGAAAGATTCGAAGGGTTACCTTTGGGTTGGAACAATATACGGGCTGGCCAAGTACGATGGGAACAAGTTCTCAGTTTTCAAGCATCAATCGGATAAGAACAGTATTTCGGGAGATGTAATTACTGCAATTTTTGAGGATAGCAAAGGGAATATTTTGGTTGGTGCCAACGGGCTATCGGTTTTAAACCGAAAAACCGGGAAATGGAAAAATTATCTTCACAATCCGTTAGACTCTTTTTCAATCAGCAGCCCAAATATTACATCAATAGCACAGGAGAACGATAGCATTTTCTGGATTATTACTGCCGATGGAATTAACAGGTTTAACTACCGAAACGGGAAATTCTCACTGCTCAGTTTCCGTCCCAAATCTCGAATTTTCAGCTCAAAAATTCATAGGGTAGTGCCGGGAGAAAGGATTGTTTTCTCAATCTCAAATACTTTGTATCGGTACTATTTTCAGAAAAACGTTTTCGAAGAGGAACAACGTGAGCAGGGATTTTTACACTCAGTAAAGTTCAATGGTTGTATTACTCGGGTTGTGACTTCGGACTCTGGATATAATGTGGTTAAGCTTGATTCTGAAACGGGCGAAAAGAATATTATTCTTAAAAATGTTAGCTCCAACGGAATCCTTTTTGCCGATGAATCTAAAATGTACTTCGTGGTTTCAAATCAGGTTTTGGCCTTCGATAAGTCCTTTAACCAGGTTGAAACATACAACTTTATTCTACCGCAGGGAATTGCCATTTCAGATTTTAATAATGCACTTCGGGAGGAGAACGGAACTTTCTGGATTGCAACAAATAATGGTCTTTTGAAGTTATCCCCAAATTTTTTGTTTCAATTCATTGACCTGAAAAATGGGTTACTAAACGAGTATATTCGTTCAATTCTGGTCGATAGCAAGAATAATCTTTGGGTAGGGGTTCGTCAGGGGCCAATCTATAAAGTCCCGAGTATTGACGATTTCCTTCTCAAAAAATCAACAAAAATAAATACGGTAAAATTTCCAACTCCCAACGGCGAAGTCTACGCCACAAACCAGATTCTTGAGCTGAAAAATGGAAACTTTTTGTTTGTTACAAACAACACTTTATTTCACTACAACACGAAAACGGGAAGGTTCACAGACCGATTTCAGATTGAGGGGAATAATCAGCTTTTTTCTGCGGCTGAGATTGATGACGGAATCCTGATAGGTTCGTTGGAACGCCCAACGCTCTTCAAAATTTTAATTCAAAACAATAGGATTAAAAGAGATACAAACTTTAGGTTAAGCAATGCCCTTGATGTGGTAAACACCATTTTTATTGACAGTAATAAAAAAGTTTGGATTGGTGGCGATGGTTTGTTCTACCTGGATTTTAGCAAAGATTCGAACAATGCGGAAGCCCGAAATGTAATTCCAAGTATCAATGAAAGTAATCATTCCAGCAATTCTGTTTGGGATATTCTGGAAATTGATAGCGACAGACTTTTCGTTTCAACAACTACCAACGGATTCTACATTTTTAGTCGAGATTCAGCTAGCTATAAACATTATAGCAAGGCCAACGGATTTGCCAGCGATTTTTCGTGTAGCGTACTGAAGGCTCACAGCGGGAGTTTCTGGATGACAACCAAGGAGGGAGTAACCTTCACCGATGCGCAGATTGATTCGGTAAAAAATTTTCCGGCAAAGAATGGCCAGCTCAACAGCGATTTTACTTTTAAAAGCGGAGCAAAAACCCAGGCGAATTTTCTGCTTTTTGGAAGCAAGCAGGGAATTCTGTTCTTCAATCCCGACAGCATTGCCCCCAAAAATATTTTATCGTCGCTCTACGTGAACGAGTTTAGGGTTTTCGATAATGTTGTAAAAAGAGAGCTAACCAACGGCGATACGATTGTGCTAAACTATAACGAAAACTTTTTTTCGTTCGAATTCTCGCTGCTCGATTTTAGGGTTCCTCAGGAAATAAGCTACAGCTACCAGCTGGTAAATTTTGATAAGGTTGAAAGGGTTCCTTCCAGCAATTTCAACACGGCCAGCTACACCGATGTTCCTCCTGGCAGGTACCGATTCCGCCTTTCTGCTGCAAGCGCCGATTACAGCACAAACCAAAAAATTGAAATTTTTCTAAAAATAAAACCGGCTTTTTACCAAACCCTCTGGTTTAAAGTAGTTTTTTTCTCGGTAATTGCTTTGGTTATTGTAACAATTGTAGTTTCGATTGTTCGAAGGCAAATTCTGCGAATGCGGTTGCAAAAAATGGAGCTACATCTTCTTCGCTCCCAAATCGACCCGCATTTCATTTTTAATACGCTAACATCAATCCAGCACTCAATTCTTACAAGCAGCAAGGATGTTGCAATCGACACACTTTCAGGGTTTTCACGCTTAATGCGGATGAGTTTGGATTACTCTCGCCTGGAGTATGTTTCGCTGGAGAAAGCGATGCAGTTTTACCAAACTTTCGTGAAGGTTCACTCGCTGAATCTCGACGAAAATATTGAGTTTAATGTTACTATTGATGGAAGTATCGATTCTGAAAAGGTGAAAATTTCACCGATGCTGATTCAACCATTCCTTGAAAATGCTATTGTACATGGCTTAACGCCAAAAAACAAGGAAATGAAAATTGATTTCACAATTACTAAAGTTGGTAAACTGCTGGAATGTGTAATTCGCGACAATGGAGTGGGGCGGAAAAAAGCAGCAGAAATTAATCAGAAAAAGAAGAGTGGACACAAATCTGTAGGAATTGAAATCACAAGAAAGAGCATTTTGGCTCAGCTTAAAAAGGGGAACTTTATAAAGGAATCGTTTAGAATTGAGGATAATTTTGATGAGCAGGGGAATCCTGTTGGGACAACAGTTTTCCTAAAGATTCCGTTCAAAGAATAAGGTGCTTGCTACATTTTTAGGTATTTCAAAAGTTCATCCTTCTTGCTTTCCCCTACTGGAATCGACATTTCGTTCGACATTACCAGGTAGCCGCCTCTTCCACGGAAATACTTTTTAACGTGCTTCAAATTCACCAGGCTCGATTTGTGAACCCGTACGAATAGTTTTGGTTTTAGAAGATCTTCGTAAACCGACAACCCTTTTGATGAAACAACCTTTTTACCATCAGTCGTATGGAATTCTGAGTAGCTCGCATCGGCTGTAACGCAAACAATTTCATCAATCATCAAAAAGATTAATCCATCGAGAGTTGGAATAAAAATCCTGTCGTCGAGTGCTTGTGAATCCTGGGTGCTTTTTTTTCCGTTTTTAAGTTCAAGTTGCGTTTTGGCTTTCTTTACGGCGTTTTTTAGCTCCTCAACATCGTAGGGTTTTAAGATGTAATCAACAGCCGACGCCTTTATGGCTTGTAGCGAATACTCGCTGTATGCAGTGGTGATGATAACCTCGAATTCGTCGGAGTTTGTTCGTTTTAAAACATCAAAACCACTCTCTTCCTGCAGGTTGATATCGAGAAATACAATGCTGGGTTTTTCCTGGTAAATTAGCGAAACTGCCTCGTCCACATTCTTGGCAACGCCAACAATTTCAAGATCGCCAAAAAGGTTTGAGATGTAGCTCTGCAGCATCTCGGCCGATTTCTTGTTGTCCTCAACAATTAACGTTTTTATCATACCAGTAACCTATGCGGAATTTTGCTTGTTTGAACATCAAATTACGTGCCTAAAGTTACCGAATATTTTTTGTTCCAACTATCCATTTTTTCTGTTAATCTATGCTTTGCAAAGGTTTAAGTTTTATATTTGTGTAAGCATGCCCAAAATCTCTAAAACAAAAAGCCATGGAAGAGAATCAGAACCTAAACGAATGCTGCCCTCCGTTCGACCCCGCTCCGTGGGACGATAAAATTATTGAGTGGGATAGCAAGCTGTTCATTAAAGACAGGGTTTTTACATTTTTCTATATGCCCATAGGATTCGGACGGGTAATGAAGCGCCTCGACCAGAAAGTGCGCTCTGCAAGCGCAAAAATTATTGATAATCTTTGCCTTTCATACCACACCTCAAAGTGGAATATGGACGTTTACCTGGCAATTGACAAGGAAATTCCCAATGCGAATATCGTAAAACTCAGCGGAAAGTTTTACAGCAGGGTTTACGAAGGCTCCTTCAACAATACGGGCAAGTGGTGCAACGATTTTGAAGAAGTTGCTAAGAGTAAAAACTTGAAAGTGAAAAAATGGTATATGTGGTACACTACCTGCCCCAAATGTGCCAAAAAGTATGGGAAAAATTACGTTGTAATAATTGGCGAAGTATAAATTGCTTTTAGCTTACTAATTCTGCAATGGAACAGAAGGATTACCTGTTGAGGGAAATAGAAAAAATGGGGCTGCTAATCCGGGCAATTATAAATAAACTTTTAGGAACGGGTGAGGGAAGTGCCGTTTCAACCGAAGTTTCTTTTAGCGAAGCGAAAACATTGCTTAACGAAGAAGTTAACTTCAATATGGATTTATTCCTCGAGATGAATGATGCCGATGCAAAAGGGTACTTGGCCACATTCGAAGGGTTAAATGTGAATAATAAAGAAATGTTGGCCGAATTGCTTTTTATAGCTCAGAGTAACTCGCAAAAACCCGCAGTTAGAAAAGGGATGTTAGAAAAAACGCTGCAAATACTGTTGCTTTGCCGCGAAACCGATAAAACATTCTCAATGGAACGAGAGGCAATGATTTCAAAAGTTGAGGAAGCGCTTGCTGATTTTTAGCATAATTAGAACAATCCTTTCAATATTAATTAAAATATTCAAAAATGGAAAATGCAAAAAGTAAGAAAACTGCCAGGGTTCTTTCGCCCGATGGCATTCGACAAGCGATAGGTTACATAGGAATTATCATGCCGGCAATTCTAATGGTGGGAACATTAACCATTGGAAAATGTACTGAACTTCAGGATTCAATAAGCCATTACTACTACACAATAATGGGTAATGTTTTGGTTATGACATTGTGCTCTTTTTCGGTGTTTCTATTTTTGTATCAGGGATATGAGCGTTGGGATAACATTGTAACCACCTTTGCAGGTTTGTGTGCGCTGGGAATCGCACTATTTGCTACAACCCAAATTAGTGATATCGACTGCGCAGTTTGCTTTCTGAGTTACTGTAAGGCAAGGGTGTGGACACATTACATTTCGGCAGCGCTATTTTTTACTACACTCTCGTACGTTTCGTTTTGTCTTTTTACTAAAAGCAAGGGGCCAAAAACCAAGAGGAAAAAGATAAGAAATAAAATTTATCGCACTTGTGCGGTAGTAATGCTATTGTCAATCATTGCAATTTTACTAATCAAAATAATTCCATCACTGGGCAATTCACTGGCAAAGTATAAACCTGTATTCTGGCTTGAGTGGATAGCACTTGCTGCTTTTGGGGTATCGTGGTTGGTGAAAGGGAAGGCAATGCTGGCCGACTCTAACAAGTAGTTCGCTAAACCTTTTTTGTAAAATGCTGGATTGTTTGCTGGTTTTTGCTTAGCTTTATAAAAACTTTGTGTCAACTTTTCTTTGCATAACTACTATGCAAAGAGTTAAAATATTTGAGCCATGAAAAGGATTTTTTTAGTTGTCTTGTCGCTAGCAGCTGTTTCGTTAAGCCTCTTTTCCCAATCAAAAGCAAAAGTTGATTTAAAGAAGCTCGACAACTACTACGCGCAAATGGTTAAAGACTGGGGAATACCAAGTACTTCAATTGGAATTGTAAAAGATGGCGAGCTAGTTTTTGTTGGAACTTATGGAGTTATTGAGATTGGAAAGCCCGAAAAACCTGATGAAAATACCCTTTACGGAATTGCATCCAACTCCAAAGCATTCACCGCATCAATAATTGGAATGCTGGTTCAGGAAGGGAAACTGAAATGGAACGATAAGGTAAAAAAGTATCTTCCTTGGTTTGAAGTTTACGACCCATGGGTTAGCAACGAGGTTACAATTCGCGATTTGTTGAGCCACCGTGTTGGCCTTGGAACTTTTAGCGGCGATGTTATTTGGTACAAATCCGATTTTACTGCTGAGGAAATTGTGCGGAACGCAAAGCATATACCTAACGCATTCGATTTTCGTGCGGGTTATGGCTACTCAAACATAATGTATATTGCTGCAGGCGAAGTAATAAAGGCGGTTACAGGTAAAACATGGAGCGAGAACGTGAAGGAACGAATCTTCAAACCACTCGGAATGGATAGAAGCGTTACCTCTCCTAAAGCCCTGCCCGAAAAGCAAAATTTTGTAACACCACACGCTTTCCAAGATGAAAAGAACATTCCCATTGCATGGGAAGATTGGGAGAAAGTGGGCGCGTTGGGTGGCGTAATTTCGAGCGTTAACGACTTGTCGAAGTGGATGATATTCAACTTAAACTTTGGAATTGTTGGTTCCGATACTTTGCTTAAAAAGCAAACCATTAATATGCTTTGGACTCCCCATGCAAACTTTACGGTTGACCAAACAAAAAGGAACGATTATAACACCCATTTCAGCGCGTACGGTTTAGGTTGGGGACTGAGCGATTTTCATGGGCGTTTGCGCGTTTCGCACACCGGAGCCATTGATGGCATGATAACTGCCGTAACCCTTATCCCCGATGAGAAGCTGGGCGTTGTTGTTCTAACAAACGGCATGAATGCGCCCATTGCAGCCGCCACAAACTATGCCCTCGACCAATTTTTGGGCACCGGAACAAAGGACTGGTCGGCCGATTTGCTTGAGAAATATAAGCAAAGGCAATCGTCCGACACCCGCATCTCGAGCCGAAAGGAGAGCAGGGTTGAAGGCACACAACCGTCACTTCCGCTCGAAAAGTACACGGGAACCTACATGTCCGATATTCATGGCAAAATACGCGTAGTTCTTGAGGACGATAAGCTAAGGTTGAAGTTCGACCATGCCGATTATCTCTCGGCAACCCTTGCCCATTGGCATTTTGATGTATTTGAAATTAAGTGGGACAATACGCATGCATGGTTCAACTTTGGTACACTAAAATTTAAAACCGACAATAATTTAAAAATTACTGGTATGGATTTTGATGTTCCCAACGACGATATTTTCTTCGATGAGCTAAAACCATACCGCATTTCCGACGAGGTTGATGACTAGCCGAAGAAGATTCAAAATCAATCTTTTATTCTAGTATAAATCTAAAAAACAATGAAACAAGTAAAGTTTTTTACTTTTTTCCTGCTTGCAGGAACGGCTCTCTTTATGAGCAGCTGTACAGTATCCAACCGATCCATGAAAACTCCAAACCATCACATTGAATTTTACAAAGGCGACTTTGAGTATTCTCCTCAGGTTTCTGCAGAGGCAAACTCGGTAAGGGTTTTTGGAATCGATTGGCAGCGACTTTTCAGCTGGGAATCTGGGACTATTGAAACCGAAGCATCATCGCAAGCATCACAGATTGCTATTGGTGGTAATGCCGTTTCCGACAATGGCTTTGGTACTGTTACGGCCGTTATTCCTGTTGTTGGCGATTTTGCCAAAGGCAGGGTTAGCTCGTATGCTCTCCATAAACTAATGGAGGAAAATCCGGGTTACGACATTGTTATCTATCCTCAGTACGAAAAGAAAACCTTTATTTTCCCAATTTTTTACTCGAAGCGAACAGTTAAGGTAACAGCACGTTTAGGAAAAATAAAGCAGTAAAAGAAAGTTACTTAATGAGCAAGGGCGCCAAAAAGCAATTTAGCTATTGCTTTTTGGCGCCCTTTTTTAAAACAAAATATTCCTTTACCAACTCCCCTGTTATTGTTGATAAACTTTGCGTAAATAATTAAAATTCAATTTCAAACATTTTTTAATGTTTGCTTAGCATGTTAGTGCTTATGGCTAGCAAAGAAATGAAATCAAAATAAGGTTTTATGTTGGTTTTTTTGTATATTGCAGTGTATCCCTAATGCAGTCATTAATAATTGCTTAAACCCCCTTTGTTATGCAGGTTCGCTTTGTTTTGCTTTTGCTCTGTTTGCTTCAGGGGGTTACTTATGCTCAAACCACAGAACTCGACAGTATTGAAAGAATACTAATTGAAAATAAAAGAAACGATACTACACGAGTTAATTTTCTAAATAGGGCTGCATATAAGTCATTCACATCTGATTTGGAAAAAACATTTAAGTACGCCAATGAAGCCGATTCGTTATCCGTTCTGCTGAACTATGCCGAGGGAAAGGCTGAAAGCATGAGGATGAAGGGATTCTACTTCGAAGAGAAATCGGACTTTACTAAAGCCTTGGAGTTGTACGAGGGTGCCCTGCTCATTTTTTCTGAGCGAAATAACAAAACCGGTATGGCAAACTGCTACAATAATGTTGGAATAATTTACCAGATACTAGGAGATGATCCCAGATCAATGGACTTTTTCCAGAAAGCCCTTAAAGTATACGAGGAGATTGGAGATAAAGCCGGTATGGCAAATGCGTTCAATAACATTGGGATTATTTTTCATAACCAGAACGATTTAGATAAGGCATTGGAGTACTACTGGAGATCCTTCGAGATTGCTCAACAAAGGGGCGATGTTGGGGGGATGGCGAATTCATACATTAACATTGGAATTGTATACCAAGACAAGGAGGACTACTCCCTAGCTCTGGAGTATTACCAAAAATCGCTGGAAATTGCAGAGGGGAAAGGAGATGTGAATAATATCATTTTAAACTGCATTAATTCAGGCGTTGTTTACACACTAGTTAAGGATTATTCAAAAGCTTCAGAAATTTTTTCCAGAGGGTTAGAACTTAGCAAGAAAGTAGGGTCAAAGTCGCTTGAGGCATGGAACTATAACGGTTTGGGAACTATTGCACTTGAGCAGAATCAGAATCGCCTGGCTTATGACTATGCTAAAAAAGCATACTCAATTGCCCGCGAGATTGGTGAAGTTGAAATAATAAAAGTGAGCTCCGAAACCCTCTCAAAGGCTAGTGCTTCTCTTGGACTTTTCAAGGATGCATATGAATACCAGATAGTTTTCAAGACAATGAGCGATAGCGTAAAGAATGAGGAGAACACCAGGAAAGCCGTTGGCTTGGAGTTCGAGTACAAGTACCAGAAGGAGAAAGACCTTGCCCGCTTAGAGCAGGAGAAAGTGCAGGAAATCCATACGCAGGAGTTGAAGCACCAGAAGAATATTCGAAATTTTTTCATTGCCGGATTCCTCATGGTGCTACTAGGGCTTGCGCTTCAGTATTACAACATAATGCAGAAACGAAAAATAAATAGGATGCTTTCTGAACAACGAGATGAGATACTGATGCGAAACGAGGAGCTCCACCAGCTGAACGAAGAGATTCGAACCCAGAAAGAGCATATTGAAAAATCACACGACCAAATTACACAGAGCATTACGTATGCTCAACTAATTCAGAATGCAGTGTTGCCAAACCATGAGATTGTTTCAATGCTTTTCCCTAAACACTTCATACTTTATCTTCCCTGTGAAATAGTGAGCGGTGATTTTTACTTTATTAAACAGGTTAAACAGTACACAATAATTGCAGCAGCCGATTGTACCGGGCATGGAGTACCCGGAGCTTTCATGAGCATGCTGGGTATCGCTTTGCTGAACGAAATTGTGAGGCACACTGAAATAAAAACAGCTTCCCAGGTGCTAACCGAACTTCGAAGCCAGCTAAAACGCTCTCTACAGCAAAGTGGGAAGGATGGAGAACAACCCGAAGGCATGGATATTGCCTTTTGTGCAATAAACCTTGAAAATATGATGCTTAGCTTTGCTGGTGCTCATAACCCTTGCTGGATTTTTAGACCCAAACCCAACGAAGGGGGTAAGAGAGAACATATTGTACTTGAAGCCGATAGAATACCCCTTGGCGTTTCAACCATCGATAAACCTTTCCGAGAGCAAACGTTTCAACTGAAAAAGGGTGACTCAATTTACCTTTTTACCGATGGTTTCCATACGCAGTTTGGGGGTGATAATGAGAAGAAGGAGAAATTCCAGCTGAAAAGATTAAAATCAAAACTTTTGGCTTTGCAAGGGGTTGACATGCAGGATCAAAAGAGCGAAATTGAGAAAACATTCCACGAGTGGAAAGGGGAATGCACTCAAACCGATGACGTACTGGTTGTTGGCTTTAATATGTAAAGCCGTTACTAGCCAAGCAATTGAATGCAAATAGGGAGTGTTACACTGAATTTGCGTAAATGTTTGATAGCCATTATTTTTTATGTATCTTTGCAGTTTGGTAGAAAAGTTAACAATAGTGTTGCTGCTTCTGCTTCAAAATTCAACTTAAAAACATTAAAGTAAAAAATGGGTAGATCACAAGTGTCATTCAACAAGAGAGAAAACGAGAAGAAAAAAGCAAAGAAAAAACAGGACAAACTACAAAAGAGAGAGGAAAGAAAGGCAAGCGCTGAGAAGGGCAAAAGCCTTGATGATATGATCGCTTATGTTGATGAATTTGGTAATATTACCGACACGCCCCCTGATCCAAACCAGAAAGAAGACATTAATGTTGAAGATATTGAGGTTGCAGTTGCGAAGCAGGAACCAATCGACCCGGCTGATTTAATAAGGAAAGGTGTAGTTTCGCACTTTAACCATTCAAAAGGCTACGGTTTTATTAAGGACATTAAAACCCAGGAAACCTTTTTTGTTCATGTAAATAGCCTTGAAGAGGAGATTCAGGAGAGGGATAAAGTTACCTTCGAAACCGAAATGGGCATGAAGGGAATGCAAGCCGTTAATGTGAAAATTGTAAATGATGTGAAAAGCGAAACTCAGGAATAGGTTCTCTCTTCAGTTAAAAATTAGCCTCCTTTTGTGTTTTAATATCACTAAAGGAGGCTTGTTCATTACTTGTTCTCATTCATTTTTAGAGAGGAAAGAAATTCCTCTTTTAGCTCATCGAAAATCTCTTTTACTGTCGATATTTTACTTGAAAGGTAAGCGTTTGCTCCAGCGAATGCATAGCCATTCTTCATGTTGCCTTTGTAGGCATTGTACAAGGCGGTAATTATACAGTACGGACTGCTGGAAACATCGCACGTTTTTATACACTGGAACGGACATTTAATAGGCTTTTTCAGCCCCTGCTTTACCTTTTCAATGAAGTTGTTTGCCACAGCACGCCCCGGCATACCAACCGGACTTTGAATAATTTCAATGTCGCTTTCCTTAGCGTTTATGTAGGCTTGTTTAAAGCCCATTGAGGCGTCGCACTCCTCAGTTGGAACGAAACGTGTTCCCATCTGCACACCCCTAGCTCCCTTCTGCATGATGTTGAAAATATCCTGCCCGTTGTAAATGCCTCCGGCAGCAATTACCGATATTTCCTTGTTATATTTTTCCTCAAAAAACTTAACTTCTCTTACAACCTCCGGAATAATTTCTTCCAAAGAAAAATGTGAGTCATCAATCTGGTTTCTTTTGAAACCTAAGTGTCCACCAGCTTTTGGCCCTTCAACAACAATGGCATCGGGGAGGTAGTTGTAAACGGTTTTCCACTTTTCACAAATCAGCTTTGCTGCCCTGCTCGACGAAACAATTGGAACAAGTTTGGTTACACTATCGGGCTGAAGGAATTTTGGCAAATCGAGCGGCAAACCTGCACCCGAAAATATAATATCAATCTTCTCGGCAACTGATGTTTTTACCAGCTCGGCAAAGTTCGACATGGCAACCATGATGTTTACGCCAATTATTCCCTTGGTTTTTTCCTTTGCAAGCCTTATCTCTTGTTTTAATCCTTCAATATTCGCTTCAATAAAATCTAAAGCCGGATTACGGTGAATTAGCCCTAACCCCGCGGCCGATATAACCCCAACTCCGCCCTGGTTTGCAACGGCCACTGCTAGCCCCGATAACGAAATGCCAACTCCCATTCCTCCCTGAATAATCGGAACAGGAATAGTTAGTCCTCCTATTTTTAGTTCTCTCATAGTGTTCTTATTCATTAGCGGGTAAAAGTACTCAAACATTCGTTCAATTTACGATGATTTGTAATAAATAGTGTTAATTTACTATATTTGGTAATTGTTTCACTTACCATATTTTGCCATGGGCAAAGAAGTTAATGAAATTCGTGTTTGTCCCGAGTGCGGCGAGAAAATTATCGGCCGTGCCGATAAAAAGTTCTGCTCCGATCAGTGCCGGAATACATACAACAACAGGCTTAATAGCGACGAAACAAGTACGGTTAGGAATATCAATAACATCCTTCGGAAAAACCGAAGAATTTTGCAGGAGCTAAATAAGCAGTCGGGAAAAACAATGGTTTCGAAGGAAAACCTGCTAACCAGCGGTTTTAATTTTACATACCATACGCATACTTATACAACCAAACGGGGCGATACGTACCACTTCTGCTACGAGCAGGGATTCCTCTTTCTTGAGGATAAAAACCTTTACCTGTTGGTTACAAACAAGGATAAGGAAAGCTAAGTGATTATGTCAAATGTCAGAAGGCAAATGCCTGCCTGCTACAGGCAGGTCAAATGTTTTATGTCGTCTCCCATATTTGACATCATACATTTGACATCATACATTTGACATCATACATTTGACATCATACATTTGACATAGAGTTTATCCTTCTTTCACTCCCTCAAATCCTTCAATATCTGTAACTCTTATCGGACGGCCATTTCGTAAACCAACACCAATAACCTTAGCTTTTACAACCAGTTTATCATCAATAACTCGCCTAATTTCCTGATCGAAAATTACACGCAGGTGTCCTTCCTTTCGCATTGAAGATTTTATGATAAACCGGTCTCCGCTGGTAAGCGAAAGTTTGTAATCAATCTCAATCCGGTTTACAATTAAATCGATTCCCTCGTTGTGAAGCTTAGCAAAATCGATGTTGCGTTCGAGCAGGAAAGTGTGCCTTGCATGCTCAAGGTAATGCAAATAAACAGCGTTATTCACAATTCCTTGCAAATCGCATTCGTAATCGCGAACTGATAGTTCAATTTGGTGAGTTGGATTCATTAGCCTGTGTTTTTAATGAAATTTACTCAACCCACTTTGCAACCTCTTCCATCGTAGGATTTGCCAATCCTAACTTGTTCTTCTTGTTAAATCCGCAAAGATCGTTGAAAAGTTTTCCGGCTTTCATACTTTTTAGTGAGGCAACTGTTACGTGTCCCATTTTTTCAAGTACCGGAACCCATTCCGAAGGAACTCCTGCTTTTGCAAAAACATCTGCAGAATCTTTTCTCGATTTTGGCTCAGGCTTCATCTGTGGGAAGAACAGAACATCTTGAATGGATGGCTGGTTGGTCATAAACATAGTTAGGCGATCGATTCCCATTCCCATTCCCGAGCAGGTTGGCATTCCGTACTCAAGTGAGCGAACAAAATCTTGATCGATAAACATCGCCTCGTCATCACCCTTCTCGCTAAGTTTCAGCTGATCCTGAAAACGTTCCAGCTGATCAATCGGATCGTTCAGCTCACTGTATGCGTTACACAGCTCCTTGCCGTTTACCATCAACTCAAACCTTTCGGTAAGTTCAGGATTGCTGCGATGACGCTTACACAGCGGCGACATCTCAATCGGGTAATCCATAATAAAAGTTGGTTGTATGAAATGCTCCTCGCACTTCTCCCCAAAAATTGCATCGATAAGTTTGCCTTTGCCCATGGTTTCGTCAATCTCTACTTCAAGGTCAGCGCAAACTTTACGAAGCTCATCCTCGTTTTTCCCTGAAATGTCAACTCCTGTGTACTCTTTAATCGCATCAATCATGGTGATTCTGCGGAACGGACGCTTAAAATCAATCTCCTTGTCGCCAACCTGAACTTTCGTTTTTCCATGTAGCGCAATGGCAACGCGCTCAATCATCTCCTCGGTAAAATCCATCATCCAGAAGTAATCCTTAAAGGCAACGTAAATTTCCATTACGGTAAACTCAGGATTGTGCGTGCGGTCCATTCCTTCGTTTCTGAAATCCTTTGCAAATTCGTAAACACCATCAAAACCGCCAACTATAAGCCTTTTTAAGTAAAGTTCGTTGGCAATCCGAAGGTATAACGGCATATCTAACGCATTATGATGCGTAATAAACGGACGAGCTGCTGCTCCTCCGGGAATTGGCTGAAGAATTGGAGTTTCAACTTCGAGGTAACCCTTTGAGTTGAAAAACTCGCGCATCGTGTTGATAATCTTGCTACGCTTGATAAAAACATCGCGAATCTGCGGGTTTACAACTAAATCAACGTAACGTTGACGGTAGCGTTGCTCCGGATCGGTAAATGCATCAAAAACCTGGCCGTCCTTCTCCTTCACAATTGGAAGCGGACGAATTGATTTTGATAAAACGGTTAGCTCCTCTGTGTAAACCGATTTCTCCCCCATCTGGGTTTGGAAAACGTAACCCTTTATTCCAACAATATCTCCAATATCAAGCAGTTTTTTGAAAACTGTATTGTACAAGGTTTTATCCTCGCCGGGGCAAATATCGTCGCGGCGAATGTAAACCTGAATTCTTTCCTTCTCATCCTGAATTTCGAAGAATGATGCATTCCCCATAATTCTTCTTGTCATAATTCTTCCGGCAATGCAAACCTTTGCTTTCTGCTCGGCCATTGCTTCGAAACTTTCAATAATATCAGCAGTTTTGTGGGTAACCGGGTATTCTGCAGCGGGATATGGATCAATCCCTAATTTGCGCATCTCTGCCAATGATGCTCTTCGTAGCTGTTCCTGTTCACTTAATTCAAACATTGTTCTTAATTTTTTACGGCTGCAAATATACTCAAAATACTAGTTTAAATGTGGTTAACAAGCGGCCATTTTTAAAACTGAATTTAAATAAAATAAAACCAATTTTTTTTGCTTATTTTGCATAATTATACTTTTGCGAAACTGTTAATGAATATCCGGGAGAAAGACCAGCAAAGAAAGCCATCGTGGCTGAAAATAAAGTTGCCTTCGGGCGATGGATATTCCCGTGTAAACAAGGTTGTAAGGGAGCACGGGCTTCATACAATCTGCTCAAGCGGAATGTGCCCGAATATTGCTGAGTGCTGGGGAAACGGAACTGCAACATTTATGATTTTGGGTGATATTTGCACCCGTTCGTGCAAGTTCTGTGCAACAGCTACCGGAAAACCATTGCCACCAAATCCGGAAGAGCCAAATCAATTGGCAAATTCAATTAAACTGATGGGATTAAAACATTGTGTAATTACTTCTGTTACTCGTGATGATTTGCCCGATGGAGGTGCTCAGCATTGGCACGACTGCATTATTGAAGTTCGCAAACAGAATCCAAATACAAAAATTGAGGTGCTAATTCCCGACTTCGACGGGAACAAAAACCTTATAGATATTGTTCTTAAAGCAAAGCCCGATATTATTGCTCACAACATCGAAACTGTAGAAAGGCTTACTCCTTCAGTTCGATCACGTGCAAAGTACAGGGTTAGCCTCGCAGCTGTTGGGCATATTGCTTCGCAGGGATTTATTGCCAAGTCGGGGATGATGGTTGGGCTTGGAGAAACTGAGCAGGAAGTATTCCAGTCGATGGACGATTTGCTGGCTGTTGGTTGCAAGGCGATAACTATTGGACAATATCTTCGTCCTCGAAACGAAAATTTAGCCGTGGAGAGCTACGTAACTCCCGAGCAGTTCGAGAAGTTTAAAACTGTTGCCTTCGAGAAGGGATTTGAATTTGTGGAGAGTGGGCCGCTGGTTCGTTCGTCGTACCATGCCGAGGAGGCATCAAAAAAAGTTAATGGACAGCATTGCTGTCACTAACACCCAAATTATGATAAAAAAATATCGACATATAAATGCAAACCGTAACGTTCCAAGACCTTGGCTTAATTGACTATAAACAAGCCTGGGACTACCAGGAAGAACTATTTGCTAAAGTACTTGCAGGAAGAAATTCCGAAAATGGATCGGGAAAAGTAAACTACTTGCTTTTCTGCGAGCACAAGCACGTTTACACGCTTGGCAAAAGTGGACAAGACAACAATCTGCTCATCAGCGATGAGATGCTGAAGCGGATTGATGCAACCTACTACCACATTAACCGCGGAGGTGATATTACCTATCACGGTCCTGGGCAAATAGTTGCTTACCCAATTATCGATCTCGAACTTTTCAAAATAACACTCAAGGATTATATTCATAATCTTGAGGAGGTGATTATTAGAACGTTGAAACCGTTCGGCATAAATGCAACCCGACTTGATGGCGCAACCGGAGTTTGGCTTGATGTGGGAGTTCCTGGCAAGGAACGAAAAATTTGTGCAATAGGAGTACGGGCAAGCCGTTTTGTAACCATGCATGGTTTGGCGTTCAACGTTAACACAAATCTCGATTACTTCAGCTATATTAACCCCTGCGGATTTGTTGACAAGGGAGTTACTTCGATGAGGAAGGAGCTTGGCGGGGAGGTTGATTTTGAGGAAGTAAAAAGTAAACTCAAAAAGGAATTCGAAGCGGTTTTTGGGTTTGAAACAAAAATCAATTGAGGATTTTTAAAATTCTGGCAAGAGTTTTTGCAAGAATTTGAACCTCAAACTTTAGTTCGATGAAAAAGAAATGGACATATAAAGAAACCGGTGACCCCGGAGCCGTTGAACATCTAATGAGTGAGCTAGGAATCGATCGTGTTCTTGCTACGCTCCTTGTTCAGCGAGGAGTTGTTACGTACGATCAGGCACACAGTTTTTTTCGCCCAAGCCTTGAGCACCTTTACGATCCTTTCCTGATGAAGGATATGGGAAGAGCAGTTGACAGGGTAGAGGTTGCAATTCGTTCGGGGGAGAAGATTCTTGTGTACGGCGACTACGATGTGGATGGAACCACTGCCGTCTCGTTGGTGTACTCATTCCTGAAAAGGCATTACCCAAATATGGGGTACTACATTCCCGACCGTTACTCCGAAGGGTATGGGATTTCCTACAAGGGAATCGATTATGCTGCTGAGAATGGATTCTCCTTGGTGATTGCACTCGATTGTGGAATCAAAGCCGTTGAAAAGATTGATTATGCGAAGCATAAGAAGGTTGACTTTATTATTTGCGACCATCATTTGCCTGGCGAGGTAATTCCTGAGGCGGTTGCTGTGCTCGATCCCAAACGGCTCGATTGCGATTACCCATTCAAGGAACTTTCAGGCGCTGGCGTAGGGTTTAAGCTTCTTCAGGGTTACTGTCAGAAAAATGCGGTAAACCTTGATGAACTATACTCCTACCTCGATTTAGTGGCCGTAAGCATTGCCTCCGACATTGTGCCTGTGATTGACGAGAACAGGATTCTTACATACTTCGGACTGCAAACGCTTAACCAGAATCCTTCGAGAGGATTAAAAACTATAATAAAAATGGCAGGCATCGATAAGCAGCAGATTGCCATTGATGATATTGTTTTTCGTATTGGACCCAGAATTAATGCTGCCGGTAGGATGGAGTCTGGGATGTCAGCAGTAGATCTGCTTTGCGCCGAGGACGATTCGGTTGCCTACGAGATGGGTTCGCTGGTGAACTCATGCAACAACGACCGGAAAAATATTGACCGAACCATTACCCACGAAGCACTTCGTGCCATTGCATCTAACCCACAAATGCAAAACCGAAAAACTACCGTTTTGTACAATCCGTCTTGGCATAAAGGAGTAGTTGGTATAGTCGCATCACGGCTAATTGAAACGTACTACCGCCCAACCGTTGTGCTAACCGAATCGAACGGATTGGCGACTGGGTCGGCTCGGTCGGTCCCTGGCTTCGATTTGTACCAGGCAGTGGAATCATGTTCCGATCTACTTGAAAACTTTGGAGGTCATATGTACGCTGCCGGATTATCCATGAAAGTTGAGAACGTACCGGTGTTTATTGAACGCTTCGAGGAGCATGTTAGCAAAAATATTTCGTCCGATATGCTGATCCCTCAGATTGATATTGACGCAAAAATCGATTTTTCTGATATTACCGAAAAGTTTTTTCGCGTTCTTCAACAATTTCAACCCTTTGGCCCTGGAAATATGGCGCCCGTTTTTGCATCCGATAATGTTTACGATACGGGTGAGGGCAGGCTGGTTGGGAACGAGAAGGAGCATATTAAACTCTCATTAATTCAACAGAGTAACTCAAAAGTGTTTAACGGAATTGCATTCCAGCTTGCTGAGCATTACCGATATGTTCACAGCGGAAGGCCATTCAGCGTTTGCTATAGCATCTCGGAGAATGTTTTTCGCGGAGCAACTTCGCTTCAGCTTCGGGTGAAGGATATTAAGTACGAGAACTAGTGGGTTTACCTAATATGAAAAAGACCTGATAGTTTATCTATCAGGTCTTTTTCATGTTTCATCAATTTTACTCGCTTTTTACCAGAACCTGATCGATCATTCCGTAATCCTTCGCTTCCTGAGCAGTCATCCAGTAATCACGGTCGGAATCTTTCTCGATTTTTTCGAAGGGATTGCCCGAATGCTTGGCAACAACTTCGTAAAGCTCTTTACGTAGGCCAAGAATTTGACGGGTAGTAATTTCAATGTCTGAAGCTTGACCCTCAGCTCCACCCATTGGCTGGTGAATCATCACCCTTGAGTGGGGTAGGGCAGAGCGCTTCCCATCTTTGCCTGCGCATAGCAGAACTGCTCCCATCGATGCTGCAATTCCAGTACAAATGGTTGCCACATCGGAGCTGATGTACTGCATGGTATCGTAGATTCCTAACCCCGCATAAACTCCGCCACCGGGAGTATTCAGGTAAATTTGGATGTCCTTCGAAGGGTCGCTCGATTCGAGGAAAAGAAGCTGAGCCTGAATGATGTTTGCAACATCATCGTTAATGGGAACGCCCAGAAAAATGATTCTATCCATCATAAGACGGGAAAAAACGTCCATGGTGGCAATGTTCAGCTGGCGTTCCTCAATAATCATTGGGTTAATGTAGCTGTTATGCATCGATTGGAAGCGATGCATGGTCATGCTGCTGATGTTGCGGTGCTTCAGCGCATATTTTTCAAATTCCGACATTTGTTTTGCCATGGTGTACTATATTTTCAGTTTATATTATCTTGTTTGTCAGGGTTAAAAATAATATTTTTTGTGTTTATATTACGTTAAATAGCCATAAATGTAATGGGTGAAAAAAGAAACCCGCAAAACTGCTGAATGTTCAAGCAGTTTTGCGGGTTTAGTGATATGAAGAATGCTACTTCTTAATCAACTTATTAAACTCATCGGCTGAAACTTCCTTCTCATCAAGCTTTATGGCTTCCTTAACCCATCCCACTACTTTATTCTCAAGTATTCGCTCGGCAAATTTGCGTCGCTCCTCAGGCTTCTTGGCCAAATCTTTGGCGTAGTTCTCAATGAAATCGTCGGGGAGCTGGCTCATGCCATACTGCATCATCATGCTATAAACGTGTGATTTGGCAACGTTCAGGATTTCATCCTCCTCAACTTTATAGTCCTGCTCCTGCGCAATTTTATCGCGAATTAGCTGCCATTTTAAATCGTTCTCAAAGTTAGGGTAGTCTGTCTCAACTTGTTCGCGGGTGAATTTACCCTCGTTAACTGCAACAAACCAACGAATAAGGAATTCCTTTGGAAGTTCAATGGCGAATTTCTCAACTAGCTTTTCGCGCATATCCATGTAGAATTTCTGCTCGCTTTCGCCTTTCAGGTTTGCTTTAATGTCCTCGTCAAGTTTGGCGTTGAATTCCTCAGTATCTTTTACTGTTCCTTCTCCGTATATCTTATCGAAAAGTTCCTGATTCAGTTCAGCGTTTTGGTACTTCTTTACTTCAGTAACAGTTGCCTGGAAGATTGGGCTGATATTTGCCAGCTCCTCTTTTTTAATATTCAACAGGCTTGCTCTGTCTGTTTCGTTGGGGAACGATTTGTTAACGTTTATGGTAAGGATATCTCCAACCTTAGAGCCTACCATTTTCTTCTGCTCATCCTTGTCGGCAACCAGGCTAACCGCAACCGATGCGTTTTCAACCGATATTCCACCTTCCTTTGGCTCCTCGTTTTCGGTTAGTTCAGTTAGCATCACCTTTAGCAATCCATTGTCGGCAGCAACATCTGAATCAACGTATGAGCCGTAACGGCTCAAAATGTTCTCAATGTAACCGTCGCGCATTTTCTTGTCAACCTTAATGGTGTGGAAGGGAACCTTGTCGCGTTTGGAGAGTTTGATTTCAAATTCCGGAGCCAGCCCCATGTCGAAAGCAAACTCGAAATTTTTGTCGTTATCCCAATCGATTTTCGCCTGAGTTTCGCTAGGAAGTGGCTCGCCAAGTATGTTTATTTTGCTTTCTGTAATGTATTTCGAAATGCTTTCCGATACCAATTGATTCACCTCCTCAACCATTACAGGAACTTTGTAAAGCTTACTGATTAGTGATGCGGGTGCTTTCCCGGGACGGAAACCCTTTATGGCAGCCTTTTTACGGTAATCTTTTAGTTTTTGCTCTACTTTCAGCTCGTAGTCTGCTTGCTCTACGCTCACTTTAAGCACTGCATTCAGTGCATCGGTATTCTCGTGAATTACGTTCATTGTTAATGTGCTTTGGTATGAAGGTTACTTTAATTGTTTCGATGTCAGTTTTTTACTACAAAAAGTGTGAATAATTTTAGCGCACAAAGGTAGAAAAATCCAAATTGATTAGCAAACTGATTTTAAAACTATTGAAATTCGAATTTTGTGGCTGAAACAATTTTTTCAACCTCACGGAGAACCTGCTCGTACTCAAATCCGCGGGAAACTCCAAATCGAACAAGCTTGTTTTTGAAATCAAAAACGTTTTTAGCATTTATACTTTTTACCTTTTTTAATAGAATTTCATGAAGCTGTTCAGGTTTGAAAAGTTCATTGATTTCGTTCAGCGCAAAAATGATATCATCCTTGCTAATTTTTTTTACCCGAAGTGCCAGCTCAACTTTTTTGGGTCCCCACTTATTAAAACGAACTTTTTCGGAAGCGAACATTCGGGCGTAACGTTTTTCATCTATGAAGCTTTCTTTTAGCAGGAGAGAAATAATTTCATCGGTTTCTTTTTTGGTTGCGCCCCATGCAACCAATTTTTTTGAAATATCGAAAATGCATTTTTCCTGACGGCTACAAATTGCCTGAACTTTTTGTAACGCTTTTTGATTGTCAAATTTTTTTTTATCCATAAATGAAACTATTCCCGCCATCTATTTAACATAATTAATAACGTGAAATTACCATGAAGCTTTAAGCAACCTGTCCTTCCCATGAATATCTTTTCGTACTTCTACGGAGTTGAACCCAAAACTGCTGAAAAGAATTGCGGTTTCATCCCCGTAGGCCTCGTTTATTTCACAGAAAACCAGACCGTTTGGGGTTAACAACGATTGAGCCTTTTCGGCGATACTCCGGTAGTATTTCAATGGGTCATTATTAGGGACAAATAGCGCAGTTTCTGGTTCGTTGTCGAGAACATTCGGCTTCATAAACTTTTTTTCGCTTGCCATAACGTAGGGAGGATTGCTAACAATTATATCAAAGGGAGAATCAGGAATACTTACATCGCTAAGAATATCGTTCTGAAGAAAAGTTACCTCAGCACCGAGTAGTTTTGAGTTCTCTCGGGCAACGGTTAACGCCTTTTCACTAATATCGGTTGCATAAATCGTGCTGTTGCCCAAGTTCGTTGCAAGTGCAAGGGCAATACATCCGCTTCCTGTCCCAATATCGAGAATTTTTACATTTTTAAAGTTCGAAGCCGATTCAATAACCCAGCTAACCAGCTCTTCTGTTTCGGGACGAGGAATTAGTACATCGGGGGTTACACTCAGGCTGAGATTAAAAAAGTAGGCTTCGCCTAGCAAATATTGAATGGGCTTTTGTAACTTTAGCTGTTCTAGGTAATACAAAATTTGTTCTTCCTGATTCTTTTCGAGGTTGATGCTTCGGTTAATGAGAATTTGGTGGGGTTGTAAACCCAGAACTTTTTCAATAATCAAACGGGCTAACGATTGCGACTCGTTTCTTGAGTATATGGTTTCAAGTTCGTTAACAAGTTTGCGGTAAATATCCATATATTATAATAGGTATGCTTGTTCAATGAATAAGTACGTACCAAAAATAAACAAATATTATGGAACAGTTTGAGATTGATAGTATGTATATGAAACGTTGCCTCGATTTAGCCAAGAATGGCATGGGTTACGTAGCGCCAAATCCTATGGTTGGGGCAGTAATTGTTCATAATGGTAGAATTATTAGCGAGGGCTATCATGTTGAGTATGGGAAGGAACATGCAGAAAGAGTTGCGATAAACTCTTTGAAAGACAGATCTATGCTCAAGGAGTCAACTATGTACGTTACCCTGGAGCCATGCTCTCATTTTGGTAAAACACCTCCTTGTACCGATTTAATCATCGAGAGTGGGATAAAACGCGTTGTGGTTGCTACAAAAGATCCGAACCCAAGAGTTTCGGGACGAGGAATTGAACTTTTGAAAAATGCAGGGTGTGATATCACTTTTGGTGTTAACGAGAAGGAAGCAAAAGAATTAAACCGAAGGTTTTTTACGTACCATATTAAAAAGAGGCCATACATTATTCTTAAATGGGCGCAAACCCTCGATGGATTCATCGACACCCTTCGTAAACCCACCGATCCCATTGCCCCCGTTTGGATTACTAACGAGCTGGCTCGTATGTTGGTACACCGTTGGCGCAGTGAGGAGCAGGCAATTATGATTGGAACAAATACTGTTGAAATGGATAATCCCCACCTTAACGTTCGTGATTGGACTGGACGAACTCCTCTTCGAATAGTTCTCGATAGGAAACTTCGACTTCCAGATACCGCAAATGTTTATGATGGAACAATACCAACTCTCGTATTTATTGGAAATAACTCCAGCGCATCAGCCCGAAAAGCGTTGTTTGCGTCTATTCCAAACATGGAACTCCTTACTGTTGACTTCGCAAAAGGGTTAGAAAGCCAGCTGTTGAAGGAGTTGTATGAGCGTGAAATTAGTTCGGTTATTATTGAGGGGGGAGCAATGCTGATTAACAGCTTTGTTAAACGCAATTTCTGGGACGAGGCTCGTGTTTTTGTTGGAAACCAATTTTTTGGCGATGGTGTAAAAGCACCAACCTTCAAGGGTAGCCTATTCTCATACGATCAGGTTGGCGATAGCAAACTTTTCACCTACAGGAATAGGGTTAAGGAGTAGGAGTCTTCATTGGGATAGTTACCTGCTACGAACGCACGAATTAAAAAAGTTTGCAGTTAGCAATTCACAGTTGGCAAACACCTTTCAAATCAATCACCCAACCTTGCCCGATGGCAGCCTGTCTGGTGGCAGGCAGGTATTGTGGTAACAAAAATCCGTGTAAATCTGTATAATCTGCGTTATCTGCGTTCCCTCAAAATCAAAGTTCACAAATTCACACAATCACCCAA
>ERZ795057.239-NODE-239-length-58991-cov-8.032374_pt1 | contig 58991 bp, 52 predicted proteins | sample MGYA00375141_ERZ795057 | MGnify/ENA primary metagenome ERZ795057 (study PRJEB30186, sample SAMN05720163) | activated sludge metagenome | isolation source: Anaerobic digester | place: Hong Kong | collected 2015-01-26 ...
CTTAATAATCGAAAAAACTAAACTTGAAAGTGGTCGAATATCGGGGTAGGATCATCTTAAATTAACAGTCCGGGGGAAAAAAGGCTGACAGGCATTTTTTTCTGAGAGCTTAAGATTATATGAAAATAAACAACGCCTGAGACCGATAATATTTGTACGAACCATTGACTCAGGAATAATCATACGATAAATTAAATCATGTATACGTCGTAAATAATTTTTCACAGGTTTAAATTTATGCCAGATAACAGTAACAATCAGGATATTGTTCAGGACTACTCAGAAGATCTCAATGAACTTGTGCCATACGACTACAGGCAAAGACTTAACAGTCAGCCCGTAAAGCTTAGAAACAGCGCCAGGTATTATCCTGACGGCACAATCTTTGAACCGTATATCTTTGTGGTAGGCCTGGGAGAAAGGCATTTCAAAATTTTTGACCGTGAGATTCAGAAGATTACAGAACAATTCCCATGGACACAGAAAAAATTCGTACGCTTCATAATGAATGAACTGATCATAAACACCCAGTTTTCCATGCTCAGGCAGATTGTACATAACACAAGTGAAAATAAAAAATCAGCCGGGTATTTCAATGTAATCATATACCCCTGTGATAAATTCTTTACTGCGTCTATTGAGGAATTCGGTGATTTTTTCGACTATTATCAGTACCTCAATAAACTCTCCGATTTCGATTACAGCAACCCGGAGCATTATGATTCGATAGATGAATCTGTATTAACCAAGCAGGACATTCTCTCTGACAACCAGGTGAAACTCATCCTGGATCATGACAGCAATCTAATGCTGGCTGACAGTTCAAACCGGATAGGGCTCAATGTAATAGAAAAAGCGACAGACCAGGATTTCTACATAACGTCATTTTATAAAAACGGCAAATATATGTGGAAAAGAATTTATTTCAGGATTGAAAATGATATTTAAATAAACCTGCCGTAATTATTCCTCCTGACTGACCGAAAGAGTACTGTCGATTACCTTAAAGCACCTGGGGCAGAGGTTTTAATTCTGCGCTGAATATCTTTCAATCAGACAGTTCCAGTCCGGCTTTTCCCCCTTTTTCATACCTGATGATTCAGCGAGTTCATATCCCGCAGCCTCCCCTTCATGCTTTATCTCCACATCCACCTTTTTGCACAGTAAAGATTCACCGAACAGTTTCTCCGCGTTTATATAGGCCCTGCCTGTAAGGTATGTTTTACCGGCTGGTGCCGTTGAATACCTGCAGGCATAAACTACCGGTTCCCCCACTATGCTCAGGTCGCCATTAATCGATGTAATAAAAATCCTTCCACAATCAATTCCTATACCGAAACCTGTTTCAACCATTTCATCAGGGAAATACCCCCTGTATTCATCGAAATGTTCTTCAAAAATTTTATGGCATTCCATCGCAGTATTTAAGGCCAAATGGAACGAGTCATCACCGGAATAAAAATCAGGGAAAAAAGCCAGGGCACCGTCTCCCGTGAACTTTTCAAATATGCCGAAATTACCGGTAATACAGTCTGAAATTTTCTCTGTAAGAGCGGTAATGAATTCCGCATAAAGTTCGGGAGACAGGGCCTTTAACATCAGTTCCGTTGACCGCCGTATATCTATGGCAAGAATAACCGACTCGCATTCACTCCTTTCAGTAAACAATGCGGCGAATTTTTCCGATTCGAAAAGTTTCTGCCTGGCCTCCTCATTGACCCGGGTTATTACATGCCTCAGCCTTTCCTTGGTCTGAAGTTCTTTAAGGTCATCTTTAAGCTGAGAAATTTCCTTACGGCTGCTTAATACATCAGAGAGATTTGAGGTCCTTCTCCTGATTCTTGCTCGTATTTCACTGATCCTGCTGTCGAGATCCAGCTGCCAGTCTATAGTTTCACCGCTTCGGAGCAGTTCCACTTCACCCGGAGTTATATCTTCAGGGATTGAATCTATATTGATTCTTGTCATATCATTAAGATTCCTGATTCGATTCCTTCTCCTGGATATCCCGCTTCTTATTTTTGAAATAAGAAGTTTATGTTCATTTTTTTTATCTACCGTCGAATTTTCACCTTTTCTGTTTTCAGTCATTCCTCATATCCTTTTATTCCGGAAATTATTACCGCTATTTTAAAGCTTCAAACCGTCCTGTTCGTGGAACCTTTTATTTTCCCATCTCTCAAACGCAACAAAAAATAATTATATCAAACAATATCTCAGCTGAAAATCTTTCACGGTTTTTTTCACAATAAAAAAATGGAAAAGCTATTCCAGAGAGGAGATCATTTTTTCAGGCAAGAGAATAAATCAGCAGCTTTTCATTAATCCCCGGCCAGCCGTAGAGATCAATTTTCTCAACTGCTTTATGTTCATAAAGGAGGCTGTAAAAATGCTCATCACCTGATGAGGCGGGATGGGGATCTCCGATATAGATTATTGTCCGTCCCCCCGCCTTTTTATAACAGGACAGGGTATTGTAGGCCATAAGACTCATAGGCATGGGCCACGCGAGGAGGAGGGACCTGTCAGGATAGTCCGCCGCAGAGTATTCATCACCCCGGACAACTCCATACCAGGTATCATCAAACCATGAATTGCTGTTATACCACTCCCATGGATTCTCTTCACCGGGAGGGAAACTGTCATAGGCAAGCACGTCAGCCCCTACTTCACTGAGACACCTTGCCCAGTACCCGCTCCCCGCACCAATCTCGACAATAGGTGAAAAGGAGGCCACCTTCTGAAGAACATCCATGTAGGGAATTGTAAAACCGTACTCTGAGACGATGTCATGTCGTTTCGAAATGAGCAGGGAGGCAAGCTCCTCCCTGTCCAGGGTAATGTTTTCATCTATGATCGTTTTCAGTTTTTTCAGATAGGGATTATACGATCTTAAATCATCATCACTGATTTTGTAATCAAGTATGCTATGTTCTGTTGAATACATCTGAACCGGTTACAGTCTTTAAAAGCTTTATTTTTTGAAATATTTTATTTGAAAAAAATTAAGTGGCGGGCGGGGATACTGTCAATTTATTTTTTAAGGCTGATCTTACACTTCTCCGGTAATTTCTCTCATGTTGTAACAATACCCCCCGTACAATTACAGATTATTTTAATAAATATTTTAATCCTGTCATAAAACAGGCGGAAATTATCAGAGGTACTGTATGAATATATCTGTTATTGACGGCAGCAATTACTTCAAAGGCCTGCTTCTTCTTATCCGCAAAGACAAAAAGGTAACTGAGGAGGAGCGGAACCTTATGCTGCGAATAGGAAAGGCCCTTGGTTTTGAAATAAAATTCATTAAAAATGCTGTCCAAAATATACTTGATAACAGGTATATCTCTGTTGATCCCCCTGTATTCCCCTCAAAAGAGCTGGCTGAAAAATTTATAAAAGACGGATTAAAACTGGCCATCTCCGATAGAGAACTGCACCCGAATGAAGAAAGATGGCTACGCGCAGTGGCCTTAAGCAATGATATTGAAGAGTCATGGCTGGAGAATGAAAAAAAAGAGGTTTTACAGGAGGGGGACGAACTCCTTCACCTTGAGGCTGAACATATTAGAGTACAATACTGACGTCTCCGGGAATAATTAATAATCTTTAATTTTTTCCAGGAATAGCTCCACGGCCTTCAACATCTGTCCGGGACCTGTTCCTTCGTAAGGATAATGCCCGCATCCTTCAATAAGGAAAATTTTTTTACAGCCGGCAATGCGATCAAAAAATTTCCGGCTTATATCAACCGGGGTCCACCTGTCAAGGCCGGGATGGACAAGCAGCAGGGGGCACGAACTGAAAACCTCCGGCTCAGCCATAGGTTTATACTCTGTCATGGTTCTGTAAAACCTGAGGCTTATCTTTGCCCTTCCCACATGGGGGTCCCTGATAAAAACCCTGGAGAAAACAGGATCATTCGTAATCCGGCTCATTTTTGAAATCCATGACGCCCTGATATATATCCTGTCAGTTATGAATGAAAATTTTTTCATAAAAAAACCTCCGGCCCTGCTCCAGAGCCTGTTTCTGGCCATGGCGTCCCTGACAATTACCTGCCTTGAATCACACAGACATGTAGATATTACCCCCTTAACCCTGCTGTTTTTACAAGCCGCGTGGTATGCGACCATACCTCCGATACTTGCCCCGAAGAGTATAACCGGCCTGTCGTCTCGATCATACTCCTGATCCACCAGATCTGACACCAGTTCGATCCATGAGCCGTAATCACTCCTGTCTTTCTCTGACGCTTCTGTCAGTCCGAAACCGGGCAGATCAGGCGCAATATATTCATATCCATTATTATAAAGAGCACTGCCAAAGGTACTCAACAGCCTGCCGTTCCCCCCTCCTCCATGAAGCAAAATAAATTTATATTCAGATTTCCTGTTCCTCATCACATCAAGGTGAATTTTGTTCCCCTTCCAGGTCCAGAACTCCTCGTCGGGCAGCCTGCCCTCTCTGAACCTGAACTCTTCAGGAAGAAAATCATGATATTTCTCCCAGTACTTTTCATCCCTGTATGTTCTTTCCGCCATATCTCCTCCATTACTGATACTTCTGATATTATAATTAATAAATCCAGACCGCCTCACCGCGGAATCAGCCCCCCCAAAAAAAAACGAGACCCGCAGCATAATATCATCCCCGGTTCCCGGGATAATGATATTATGCCAAAAGTCTCGTCACCTTTTTAACCGGTTACAAAGCCAGGCAAACTCCTGTATGCCGGTATGTTGACTTTGTAATTACAACTACTCCCTTTCGACCCTATACATTCTAAATAACCATTAATAAAACGTCAATAGAAAGACGAAATAAAAATTAAACTGCTATCGCATAAATAATACCGGCGGTTTTAACCCGCGGTTTACAAATTTTTTACTGACATTCACTTTAATAAATTCTTATATTATAAACAGGCATGAAACGATTCAGCCATTAATGCTCTTTGAAATATTCAGTGGAGCCACACTAGCTTTATAAAAACTAAATTTTTTTTAATTAAAGTCTGTTTTTTATAAAATTAATATCGGGCGGAACTTTCCCCATGATACTGCGGGTCTAATTTAATATTTGTAAATGGAGTTCTTAAATGTCCACATTCACGTCTCACAGAAAGACAATATCAATATTAACCGGCTTTCTCTTTATATTAACCGGCCTGAGCGGTATTTTCATTCTTTTCAGACACGCAGGGCACGGTATCAGGCCGCCCTATTCATTTTCCTTATTGAAGCATATTCATGAATATGGAGGAATTCTTTTTATTCTCATAGCAGTAATACATATCTGTATTAACGGAAAAACCTTTATAAAATATTTCAGGAAATCATGAATAACGCATAATAAATATTAATAACTCTTTAACAGCCATCATTCTAATGAATGCTGAAAACTTCTTCGTATTGCCGGCTCTTTTTGAGCCGGTTTTTTATTAAAAGAAAACTATCGATTATCGATTTTATGTATTATTTTTGTAATTTTTCGCCATCAAAATAGTTGACAAATACACGCCAAGATGTCAGAAACCGTCTTGTCGGTTTTTTATGTACTGATGTGTCAGTTCAGTCTGCAACGCTGAAAATGACATAATTATAATCAAAATAAAAATATAAAAATACGGGAGGTAGCAAAATGAACAGGATTGATAATTCTGTACATATGTATGGAAAAACTGGTGTCATTACAGATGATGTGGAAAAAGTTGTTGATGATGTTATCAAACATGTGGGCAAAGAAATTAATTTTTCAACATCTTTAGGACTGGGGAAATCTGTACTCTTTATCAATGAATTATACAGAAGGGCAAAAGAAGACCCCACTATAAAATTAAAAATTATGACCGCCCTCTCTCTTGAAATACCGAAAGGGAAAAGCGAACTCGAGAGAAGGATGGTGGATCCCCTTGCAGAGAGAATTTTCGGCGGATGCCCGGAACTTGATTATATGATCGATCTCCGTGCGGGTAAAATGCCGGAAAATGTCGAGCTCTGGGAGTTTTACAGTAAAGCAGGCTCAATAATGACACTGCCCTCTCAACAGAGACGCCATCTTCCCTCTAATTACACACATGTATCAAGGGATGCATACTTCACACAGAACACCAATGTCTTCGGTCAGATGATGGCATGCAAAGAGATTAACGGTAAAATGATGTATTCAATGGGATGCAATACTGATATAAATGTCACCGCAAACCTCTTTCTGAACCAGGGAAAAGCCGAGGGGAAAAAAATGGCGATCATCGGCGAGATAAACGAGAACCTTCCGTTTATGTATGGTGATGCTGTTTATGAAGCTGATAAATTTGATGTATTCCTCAAGGGCCCGAAGTACAATTACAGGCTTTTTGGTCCCCCTAAAGATCCGGTAACAATTAAGGACCATATGATAGGCCTGAATATAAGTGCCCTTGTTAAAGATGGAGGAACCCTCCAGGTCGGTATTGGAGCTCTGGGTGATGCTATTGTTGCAGGACTCGACATGAGGCACACTCATAACGATACATATAACGAAATAATAAACGAAGCCGGGCTTACCGGGCGTTATAAAGATCTTATAGATGAATTCGGAGGAACGGGCACATTTAAAGAGGGGCTTTACGGCTCATCTGAAATGTTCGTGGACGCCTTTCTGCAGCTCTATAAAAAAGGAATCCTTAAACGCAAAGTTTACGATGACCTCCCTTTAATGAAACTGGTAAATGAAGGTAAAGTCTCCGAAGAGAATATTCCCGGAGATATACTTGAGCTGCTCTATGAATATGACGGCATACACCTGAGGCTCAGAGAGAAGGATTTCAACATGCTCACCTATTACGGGATCCTCAAAGAGGGGCTGACGTATAAAAACGGCTTTATTTATGATGGCGACAAAGAATACAACGCGGACATCCATGACAAGAAGAACCTTGAGGAGATAAAAAAACTCCTTGGGAAAAAGCTGAAAAACGGGCAGATCATCCTTGGAGGCTTTTACCTCGGGCCGGAATCATTCTACAAAGCCCTTAACGAAATGCCGGAAGAGGAGAGATCCCAGTTCGGTATGTCAGGTGTTGAAAAAGTCAACCAGCTTTACGGTGACGCGGAGCTCCGCTCTCTCCAGAGAAAGGATGGCCGTTTTGTGAACTCCGGAATGATGGTAACCCTTAACGGCAGTATAGTATCCGACCAGCTTGAAGACGGCAGGATTGTAAGCGGAGTGGGAGGCCAGTTTAACTTTGTTTCAATGGCGCATGCGATTCCGGACGGCAAGGTCATTATGGCCATAAGGGCAACAAGGGGTTCAGGTAAAAACACCAGGTCAAATATAATATTAAAATACGGGCACTGCACTGTACCGAAATACTGGAGAGATATAGTTGTAACTGAATACGGTATAGCCCATCTCAGGGGCCTTTCAGAAGAACAGGTAACAGAGGAATTGATAAAGATCGCGGATTCAAGGTTCCAGGACGATCTTATCAAACAGGCCAAAAAGCATGGCAGGATAAATGAAGACTGGGTACTTCCTGAAGAGTACAGAAACAACTACCCTGAAAAAGTTGAAGCATTTATAAAAAAACATCAGGCAGAAGGTTATTTCAAGCAGTTCCCATACGGAACTGATATAACGCCGGAAGAGGTTGTACTCGGAGGGGCTCTCAAAGGTTTTAAATCAAGCATTGAATCAAAACCTGTAAGCACAATATTGAAGCTCGGAGCTGAATTTTTAAGATCAGTTCCTGAAAAAGCTGCTCCATACCTGAAAAGGATGGACCTTGAAAAGCCGGCGAATTTCAGAGAAAGGTTTCAGCAGAAAACAGTTCTCGTGGCTTTAAGAAACACAGGGAGATTATAAAAACGAAAAGTTAATCATTTAATATCGAATAAAATTGAGAGGTACATAATTATGTACCTCTTTTTTCACCAGATTTTCTGTTTATGAAACCTGCTTCAAGGCAATTATATAATTCAATTTTATATAAGCAATTAACTTTTCAGGATTTAATCTTTCAGATGGTAAAAAAATATTATCAATATCCCAATAATACATTAAAGGCTTGACAGCTATTTGACTCCCGTGTAAAAAAACGACCCATTACGTCTTATTAGACTCATATGTCAGTAAAATTTAATTTATATACTGACTCATCTAATTACCAAATAAACAATCACAAACACATAAGGGGTAGAAAATGAACATGATAGACAAGCCGGTTCATATTTACGGCAAAACAGGGGTGATTACCGACGACCTGGTCGGTACGGTTAATGACGTCATTAACTACATCGGCAAAGAGATTAATTTTTCCACATCTCTTGGTGTCGGAAAATCTGTTAAATTTGCGAATGCATTATACCAGAGAGCAAAAGAGGACCCTTCAATAAAACTGAGGATCATAACAGCTCTTTCCCTTGAAAAACCGAAAGGGAAAAGCGAACTGGAAAAGAGACTTGTCGATCCTCTTGCGGAGAGGATCTTCGGCGGATGTCCTGAACTGGATTACATGGTGGATCTCCGGAACGGGACGATACCTGACAATATCGAACTCTGGGAATTCTACTGCAAAGCCGGCTCAATGACATCAAACCCGGTATGGCAGAGGCGTCACCTCCCGTCAAACTACACCCACGTGTCAAGGGACGCTTACTTCACACATAATGTTAATGTCTTTGCACAGATGATGTCCTGCAGGGAAATAAACGGCAAAATGATGTACTCAATGGGCTCCAACACTGACATAAATGTCTCGGCACATCATTTTTTAAGCCAGGGTAAGGCCGAGGGGAAAAAACGGGTACTCATAGGTGAACTCAATGACAACCTCCCCTTTATGTACGGAGATGCGGTTTACGAGCAGGAGGACTGGGACATCTTTCTTAAAGGCCCGGAATATAATTACAGGCTCTTCGGACCTCCAAAAGACGCGGTAACAGGCAAGGACCACATGATCGGCCTTAATATAAGCACACTGATTCAGGACGGAGGCACACTTCAGGTTGGTATTGGCGCACTTGGCGATGCAATAGTTGCGGGTCTTGATATGCGTCACTCACACAATAAAATTTATAATGAGATTATAGAAGATGCGGGAATTAAAGAACGCTACAGCGGTCTTATTGAAAAATTCGGCGGGACCGGAACTTTCGAAAGCGGACTCTATGGTTCATCCGAAATGTTTGTCGATGCCTTCATGCAGCTTTACAAAAAAGGTATTCTCAAGCGCAGAGTATATGATGATATAGCCGTCATGAAACTGATCAACGAAGGGAGGCTTTCAGACAACAATATACCGGAAAACATACTGGAACTCCTTTATGAATATGACGGTATCCACCTCCGCCTCAGGGAAAAAGACTTCAGCATGCTTACATTTTACGGTATACTGAAAGAAGGGCTGACGTATAATAACGGCTTTATTTATGACGGTGACAAAGAATACAACGCGGACATCCATGACAAAAATAATCTTGAGGAGATAAAAAAACTCCTGGGGACAAATCTGAAAAACGGACAGGTAATACTTGCCGCGTTCTACCTCGGCCCTGAATCATTCTACAGGGCACTGAATGAAATGCCTGAAGAGGAGAGATCACAGTTCGGAATGTCAGGTGTAGAAAAGGTCAACCAGCTTTACGGCGACGCTGAACTCAGAACACTGCAGAGAAAATGCGGAAGGTTTGTAAATACCGGTTTAATGGTCACTCTTAACGGTTCAATAGTAGCAGACCAGCTTGAAGATGGGACAGTTGTAAGCGGTATAGGGGGACAGTTCAACTTCGTTATAATGGCACACGCAATCCCTGACGGAAAACTTATCATGTCTATACGCTCCACAAGGGGTTCAGGGAAACACACTAAATCAAACATAGTGTTTAACTACGGACACTGCTCTGTGCCTAAATACTGGAGAGATATCCTTGTAACTGAATACGGTATTGCTCACCTGAGGGGGTTATCTGAAGAGCAGACTGCCCAGGAGATTATAAAAATATCGGACTCCAGGTTCCAGCCTGCTTTACTTAAAAAAGCGAAAAAAGCAGGGAAAATTGCACCTGAATGGGAAATCCCCGCAGAGTTCACCGGCAACTTCCCGGAAAAAGTCGACACATTCATTAAAAAATATCAGGCACAGGGTTTTTTCAAACAGTTCCCTTTTGGCACTGATGTCACACCGGAAGAAGCGGTTTTAGCAGGCTCTCTGAAAGGACTTGCGGCATACAAAAAAATGAGACCGGTAAGCACAGTGCTGAAACTTGCCGCAGAATTTTTCAGGACCGCACCTGAAAAAGCCGCTCCATACCTGAAAAGAATGGATCTTGAAAAACCGGCAAACTTCAGTGAAAGGTTCCAGCAGAAAACTGTACTTCTGGCACTTAGGAACGCCGGTAGAATATAACTCCCCGCCTCATCCGCCCTTCGGGCGCCTCCCCTATCCGGGGAGAATTTATAAACCCCCTTCAGCAGGGGGTTTATAATTTACAGAGGCGTAACCGGTACGCATATATCCACAATATGTTTACCCTGAGGATGCTCTTTCGGATCAGGGCCGTAAAGTTCAAAGCAGGGCCTGTCATCAGGCTGATAACCGCTTTCAGGGAGCCATGTTCCGTAAACCCAGTCCCACGCATCTTCATATTCATCCGGGTCTATTTTAAAATGAGCAACAACATATGCGCCACCTTCAATCTTCATCTTACCTATCTCACTGTCCACCCTGGCATCATCAGGTACGGTAATACATACGCTGACCCTTAGCTTCCCCGCATCAGTGACCTCGGGATTATCATGATATACAGAAATAAGTTCTGTATCATCTTTCAGAAGTTCTCTTGAACCTGCCCATGAGCAGATTCTGTTAATAAGTTTTTCAAACAGATCGGGATCCCCTTTATACGGCCCCACGTGGCGTACGTAAGCGACTGTCCTGTCATGAAATTTTTTAACTTCAACTGATTCCGGTTTAACGCTGTTCATCTTTAACCTCTCTGGCATATTTCCCTCATCATAACCGTAAACATGAACCGCATCTTTCCCGTTATTGCCTTCGTTTATATCCCCGTTGCTTTTGTTTTTACAAATCTTGCTCTCCTCCGCAATCTGAGAGCGGCGCCATTCTGACGGAGATGTGCCGAATCTCTCTCTGAATGCGCGTGAAAACTGCGCTGACCCGGAATAACCGCAGTCAAAGGCAATCTCTGTCATATTCTTGCGGGGATTGGATACAAGCATCATGGCGGCTTTTTCAACTCTTACACGCTGAATAAACCGGTTCAGGGTCTCCCCCATCATCCCGGCAAAAATTCTATGAAAATGGAAAGGAGAGAATCCTGCGACAGAAGAGAGATTAGCAAGCGAAAGGTCACCTCCGATATTCCGCTCAATGTAATCAATGGCACGATTTATACGCGCTTTATATTCCTGAAGGAGAAACCTGTTTTTCATCTGTCAATTACCATCCTGCCCTGTTGACCTTTATCCCTGCCAGCAAGCACTAAACTAAAGTTTAGTGCGCGGTCAACTAAAAAATACCTGTTTAACATGAATAGAAAAGCGACAATTATTTTGTTTGCAATTTTATATCATACCTTTATTATCATAATATCAAACAAAGGTGGTAGATAATGGAACTTCTGATACTTTACATTGAAACAGCTTTGATTACGGCTTTTATATATCTTTTACTGGATCATATCTGGTTCAGGTTAATGGCAAAAAAAATATACTTCCGCCACCTGGCTCTCATGAATGACACAAAGAAAGGCGGCATTACCTACAAAAAAGGGCCGATTATCACCTCAAGGGTCATTATTGCATTCACCATTACTGCCGCTGTTTTTCTTGCAATCCTCACAGAGGGAAAAATTGCCTGGTCTGTATCCGCCGGAGGGCTGGCAGGTTTCGCACTGACCTCCTCCCACAATCTTACAGCCCAGTCCTTTATAAGATACTGGCCCGGTTTTATAACCGTGCTTGACATATCATGGGGCACCCTTCAGGGAATGCTTGCCGGGATATACATCTTTATTATAACCGGTCTGCTTGCCGCATGAAAATAATTTATATTACAGATTTACACGGCGCTTTCACAAGGTTATATGAATTTTTTCTTGAGACAGTGGCTGATGTATACATCATAGCTGGAGATCTGATAGACATCCCTTTTTACAGCATAGACACGGCAATAAACTACCATGAACTGCAGACATACTTTAACGGTATCAGGCGCAAAATGGAGAGAGAGGATGAACTTCTCGAAGACTTTGTTGATTCGCTGCTTGATGATCCGAAAACTCCAGGTGATATTCAGGATAAAGGTTACGAATACCAGCAGGCTACAATAAGGGCCCGCAGGGTTATGCAGCAGAAATACAAGGTGCTCGAAAATATACTGTCAGTAAAAACAAACTCGGAAATATTCGTACTGCCGGGCAACTATGATATGAACCTCAGGTACACGGCCCTTCATGAAAGGGATCTTCACCTGCAGTGGCATGAAATCAACGGAATAAGGTTCGCGGGATACGGAGGGGCTGAAACATGGTCAGCCGGAATTCCGGAAAGATACATAGTCCGCTACAGGGCCGGGATCAACATACCGGACAAAAACAATGAGATGTACACCTTCTTCAAAGCAGTGCGCCCCGACATTATTATAACACATCAGCCGGCGCACGGCATCCACGACAGGCTTTCATGGAAAGGGCCATCCGGTTCACCGGCTCTACGAACCTACTGCGACAACAGCAGGGTCAAGCTTTGCCTCACCGGCCATATCCACGAAGACTGGGGCTTTAATTTAACGGAGAATACAGTTTTTCTGAACCCCTCAAATTTCGGCGAGGTTATAACAGCCAGGGGTGAAGTGTCGGAGGGGGGATTCTTCCATGAAATCACGTTTAACGGTAAAGAACTATCCCGCATACAGCTTAAAAAATTCGTCCCCACAAGTATCTTTCCAGTGGCTGATTATTTGTACAAAGACGGAAACTACATTGAAGAAATTATAGACCAGGAGAGATTTGACGCGCTTACACTGAGAGAGAATTATGATACGCGGGATGAAAAATACTCGCATATACCTGAAATTGAACTTTTCCGGGACATCCGAAGCTATTTCAGACGTTTCCAGACAAAGGAGTCTGAAAAACGGATGGATGAACTTGAATCGATGCTTGAAAAAATCACGAAAGATCATGTTGACATAGCCTTCGATGTCGTCGGCTCACTTAACATGGGCCTTTCCAATGAAAGTTCTGATGTAGACATGGTTGTATACCTCAGGATAGAAGATAAAATGTGTGACGGTGAATGCATGGGTTGTGAGCATTATAACAAAGTCTGCGCGCTGCTTGATGAATTTATAGAAGACAAATACTCATTCCAGATTATTGACTGCATAAACCTCAATATAGTTGAAAAAAGCATCAGGGAGGAAAATTACGAATGTGAAATAACACAGCGTTTTGTGGCGCACAGGGCTTTATGCAGGCCAGTCAATTACAGGATAATTGCCCCTGTTGAGGATCTTCTAAAGGACAAAGACGAATTCAGAAAAGAGCTGGAGGGGACTGTTCGCTCATTTCTGAAAATATTCATGACAACAACAAGCCACTCCACCTCTTTTGACAAATATATAACAAGGCTTAAAACGCTTGGAGTAAAAATTCCTGATTCGATAAATGTTAAGATAAAAAAATACCTCGATGGAGGATAAAACCCGTGATTATGTCTCTACAAAACCGACATGTACTAATTTTTGTGTACAATTAAATTAATTATTTGACAAAACAAAATATATGCCTGTAAAATAAAATGCTTCTTTGATTAAATCGGAGGGGGTCAATATGCTATGTGATAAAATATTTTCAAAATACGACTGTGAAAGAATACAGCATGCCTTTGCAAAATATGATATCGTGGATGAATATGAACAAAAGCTTATTGAACTCCTTAAAAACCAGCTCCAGCGTGCGAAGCAGGTTGATCCGAAAAAAATAAAATCAAATGTCGTCACAATGAATTCAAAATTTGTTCTGACAAATCTCGGCAACGGGAAAAAAGAGGAATACCACCTGGTATTTCCTGATGAGTCAGATGCGAATAACAAAAAAATTTCTTTAATTTCCGGTATAGGAGCCCAGGTGATCGGAAGTTCAATCGGTACGGTCATAAAAGGGAATTCAGGTTCTGAACAGTATTTCATGATAGAATCAATAATCTATCAGCCTGAAGCCGCCGGTCACTTCAACCTTTAAAATGTTATCACAACAAATTCACTACCGGCTTTACATTGCCTTTTCGAATAACTATATTATAAATAGCATATTCATATATAACATGTTGTTACTCCGCAAGTTATGAAAATAATCAGTAAATACATGAAAAAAATATCCACAAAGAATAATTTTCACTACCGGAATCTTTTAAGAATAATAATTCTATTAATTTTAATTTTAACTTCAGTCACGGCTGAAAAGAGATTCCTTTCAGCAAAGGGCTTAAATGCCAATCCGGAGTCAGGTATAACGGAAATAGAACAAAATCCGGCAAAAACAACTGATGTTCATTCCTCATCAATATACAAATCCCCTATTCTCCCGGACTTTACCATGGGGAGTCTTTTAAAAATTTATGTTCCACTGTTATTGATTATAATACTCATAGCACTGGTATATTTATCACTGAAAAAACAGATTCTCAAAAAAAACTCCGACCTGAAAATAAACGAGGAGAGGTTCAGGCTTATTTTTGAAAACTCCCCGGTCGGTATAATACACTTTGATAAAAACGGAATTATTACTGCATGCAACAGTTCCCTTGAAAAAATTATAGGCTCCGAAAGGGAAAAAATTCTGGGCCTTAACATGACGACTCTCCCCAGTTTAAAAGTATCGCAGACAATAAAACATGTTCTCAGCGGAAATACAAGCAGCCTCGATGGCATATATAATTCCTCCACCGCAGAGAAAGCTACTCCTGTGCGTGCCATATTCGCCCCACTTACCGGCGCGGACAGGAAAATAAAAGGGGGCATCGGTATTATAGAAGATATAACGCTATGGAAGATGTACGAGGAAAGACTGCGGTTTGAAAGGGAGGAAGCGGAAAGAGCCAACAGGACAAAAAGCATTTTCCTTGCAAACATGAGCCACGAGGTCAGGACACCGCTTAATGGAATACTGGGTCTTTTACAGATTCTTAAGAGCAGCTCTTCAGATAAGGACCAGAGTGAGATGATCAACATGGCAATGAAATCAGGCGAAAGGCTCACAAGACTTTTAAGTGACATCCTTGATCTGACAAAAATCGAGACTGAACATTTTTCATTGTTCGAAGAGAGACTGAACATAAGGGAATTTCTTGATTCAATCTACAGCTCAATGTCAAATGAATGCACCGCTAAAGGGCTGTCCCTCACCTGTTCTGTTTCAGATACAGTCCCTGAACTTCTCATGGGAGATGAACTCAGGCTCAGGCAGATTATACAGAACCTTCTTGAAAACTCTGTAAAGTTCACCTCCAGGGGTTCAATTAAAGTTAAAGTTGACTTCCTGTTTCTCAGCGAATCAGGCGGTGAACTGATAATAAATGTTACTGATACAGGTATAGGTATTGAACAGGACAGGCTCCGGGAAATACTGGAACCATTCAGGCAGGTTGAGAATACATACACACGCAGGTTTCAGGGCGCAGGTCTTGGACTTGCGATAGTAAAGAAGCTTGTCAAAATCATGAATGGCGAAGTGGAAATCAGGAGTACCCCCGGGGAAGGGACAGAAGTCAGATGCATCATGAAACTGGGGTTCTTCAAAAACGAAAATAACATTTCATCCGAACAGCCTGATGATAAATCCGCTGAAACAGAATCATTCAATATTCTCCTGGTCGAAGACGACAGAGTAAACAGCCTGATGATACACAGGCTGCTGGAGAAAAAAAATCATATAATAACTGATGCTTCAAACGGCTTTGAAGCTATTGAGCAGTTAAACAGATCCGATTTTGATCTTATTCTAATGGATATCCAGATGCCTGAAATGAACGGGCTGGATGCGATCAGGGAGATACGGAAAAAGGAACGGTTCGGCAAGAAATCAGACGTGAAGGTTATAGCCCTCACAGCTTATGCCATGGCTGGAGACAGAGAAAAATTTCTTGAAGAGGGATTCAACGAATATATCACAAAACCTGTAGATATTGAGAAACTTAATTCCGCAATACTCAGACTGAACATCCGTGCAAACAGCTGAACCGATACCGGTTATTATCCGCTTTTACCTTTTTCTCTCCTCCAGCCTGAAATTTTTCCAGAGATATCTCTTCTCTTTTCTGTCAGAGAGCCTGTAATTATCAATCTTCTCGTCAAAATCAAAACTCTCTGTTACAAGTCGCACCTCGTCTTTCAGAGATTTATCCTGCGATGGGAATATCATCTGCTCCTCATACTGATAGACTCCCGCCTCGGACACAGAGTTGTCAGTCCCAAGATAATAAAGTTTTCCCGAGGCTATTCCTACCCAGACATTGCCGCGAGGATAACCGCAGGCAGCATAATCATTGTATATCGATATAACATTCTCAAGGCCTGTAAGCCCCATACTGCCGCGAAGTTTCATTGTTATAGAATACCCGTAAAAGGGATTATCTTCTCCTGAAGGGAGATAATGAAGTTTAACAGGGAGAGTCGATATGATTTTACCGTTACGGACAAGCCTGCACTCCCCGATAAAACCGTCCTTACCGTTCTTACTGAATCCCAGAAGCAGAATATCCTTCCCTTTTTTGACATAACCTGCGGAAAGAAGCCCGCCCCAGACATACCCTGTAACATCTTTGCCTTTTCTATTGAAAGAGATCCTGTACCAGTATTCACTGAATCCGTTCAGTGCCAGAACATCCGGCATTTTTTTCATAATTCTGACAGGAGAACCCGCAGTCAGAGTCTCAACAACATTATTCTTCTTTATCTCAGGGCTCTTTCTTATCCTGGAATTTTTCCCGAAAATACAGGTAGAGGTATTTTCAACAAAAGAATAATTATAAACAATGTTCTCATTTTCTCCGCTCACGGTTAAGGGAACCAGCAGTAAAAGAATTAATAAATATCGTTTCATAAAAAACTCCCTGTAAATTAAACCAGTTTATAAAATGCCGGGAAATCCAGGTCAAATCATATATTTTTTTATTGCAGTAAAAGAGTTATATTGCAATCATTATAATAAGGTCGGCAAACCGGTCTATAATGGAAAACAAATTATATAAAAGATGAAAAAGTTAAAACACCTGATCAGCAGCCTGTCAATAAAGAACAGGATGATTATATCTCTTACAATTATACTGGCTGCCTCTTTTATCACAACAAATTACTTATATTACAGTTCTTCTCATAAATCTGTACGTGAAAATCTGATAAACAGTGTACTCCCCCTGACACGGGACAATCTCTATTCAGAGATACAGACAAACATCATAAGGCCGATTTTCATCTCATCACTTATGGCCAATGATACTTTCCTCAAAGACTGGGCCCTGGACGGGGAGCGGAATATAGATGTTATAAAGAAATACCTGGATGCTATTAAGAAAAAATATAATTTCTTTTCAGTTTTTTTTGTTTCTGAAAAATCGGGGAAATACTACCATTACAGGGGAATACTGAAAACCATTTCAACCGCTGATCCTCACGATGTCTGGTACTACGATTTTAAAAAGCTGAACAGGGAATACGATCTGGACGTTGATACTGACGAGGCTGCAGGCAATAAACTGACTGTCTTTATTAATCACAGGCTTAACGGATATAATGGTGAATTCCTGGGGGTAACCGGTGTGGGGCTCAATATGGCCTCGATAAAAGAGATGCTGATAAAACATAACAGCCTGTACGGAAATAATATATATCTTGTTGATAAAGAATGTGTTGTGCAGGTACATTCAGATGAAAAAATTATAGGCAGGACAAACATTAAAGATCTTCCTGAAATGAAACATATATCTGAAAAAATAATTTCCGGCAACCTGGAACCTGAGATTTATGAATTTGAACGGGGGGAGAGGCATATATTACTCACAACAAGATTCATCCCCGAATTTGACTGGTACCTCTTCGTAGAAATTGACGAGGACTCCAGGATGAGCAGCATCCTTTCAAGCATTAAAACCAATCTTGTTATAGGGCTCATACTTTCCTGTATAATTATTGCGATATCCATTGCAACGGCAAATTATTTTCAGAAAAGAATAAGTCTTATAGCAGTGACAGATGAACTTACCGGTGCATATAACAGAAAAGAATTTGAAATACAGTTTAAAAAAGCGGTTTATTCTTTCAATAGAAACGGTACACCTTTTTCGGTAATCATAATTGACCTGGACAGGTTCAAGGAGATCAACGATACACTGGGGCACCTGACGGGAGATGAAATACTTAAAAGCCTGGCCGGCACATCAAAAAAAACCCTGCGGCTTACAGATAGCCTGTTCCGCTGGGGAGGCGATGAATTTATCGTCATCACTCAGGGAGACATTGATAATGCCCTGTCAGCCGCTGAAAGGCTGAGAAAACATTTTCATGAATCGATGTCAGGATTCCCCGGAGAGAAAAAACCGGACGGCAATACAATGGCAACCATAAGCTGCGGAGTAGCTGAATTCACTTCAGGCGACAGCATGGACTCTCTCATTTCCCGGGCGGACTCGGCACTTTACAGGGCAAAAACAAAGGGAAGAAACAGGGTGGAAAGCTGACAGTACAGGTTACGGTCTATCTCTCCTCCCATCCTTTATAAAACAGCCCCTCCTTAAGGGTTGCTGTCTCATTTTCAGATACTCTGAACCTTACAGGGATCGATTCGCTTCTTTCACCATCAATAGCCCGGTGAACAGAAAAATGAAGGTGGGCTATATTTGAATATCCCACATCGCCTGAAAAACCTAATGTTTCACCTGCTCTCTCATCTGCAAAAACACTTACGGGATTCGGCTTCCCGTATTCGGCTGCTCGGATGTCAGATGAGCATTGAATGAAGATAAAAATAACAGCTGTCAAACGGCAGAGCAGTGTCATAAACCTCCCGGCAATATTATTTTCTCTTTATATTTTTATAATAAATGTATAATATACCCGCTAACTGTTCTTTCAAATAAAAACATTTAAATTAGCTCAAAATCAGGATTTACTCCTTAACTTATTTAGAAATTATTACCTCTTAAAAATACATTTATGTATTGACTTATTTTATTATAATTGTATAAATGCTTCAAGGATGTTCAGGTTCATTAAATTTTTCTTCTTTCTTACCTCGTCACATCCAGGGTAATCGGCGGAACAGTTTTTTTGTACCATGTCCTAAGGGGGAACCCTTAACAAAATCTCAGGAGCTTAATAATGTCTCAAGGCACAGTTAAATGGTTTAATGACCAGAAAGGTTACGGTTTTATTTCCGCTACTGACGGAAAAGATTACTTTGTTCACCACACAAGCATAGTGGGGGAAGGATTCAGGACTCTAAAGGAAGGAGCCCAGGTAGAGTTTGATATTGAAAAAACAGATAGAGGGCCGAGAGCAGTTCAGGTCACTTTGATATAACTTACCTTAATTATCATATAAAGGCCCGGATTAACTCCGGGCTTTTTTTATGGCCTGAAAAACCCGGCAGTATTACCCGTGTCCATGAACATGATAATCATCTTCATGTTTCTCATGATCATGATAATGTGACCCGTGATACGGCAGTTCCCCTTCCTCAGGATTATTTGAAATCTCCGGCTCATCTTCATCAGTATATACATGGGTATGTTCATGACTGTGGATATGTTCATGCTCATGTATATGAACCTTCTCGCCATGATGATGTTCGTGGGTATGTACATGTGAATGCTCATGGGTATGTTTATATTCGCCTTTGCCTTCCATAAAAGAACTCCTTCTTCCCGAAAAACTGTTACACGCTCCTATATACATGTTAATTATTTTTTTAATCACGGTCAAGTATGATGTACATTGCGATACACTGTTATTCATCAAGTATTTTAAATACAGCTTCTGAAAGTCTGTTAAGATTGTAGGGTTTCTGTACAAAGCCATTAATCCCGAGCTTCATCCCCTCCTGTATCTTCTCTTCATGTCTGAAACCGGACGTCAGAAGGACTTTTACATCTTTTTTTATCTCTTTCAGCATCAGGTAAGTTTCAATTCCTGAAATTCCCGGCATGATTATATCAAGGATAACAAGATCAATCCCGTCGGAATTCTCTTGGAATTTTTTCACACCTTCATAACCGTCAGCGGCGGTGAGTACACTGAAACCGCACATGGAGAGAAGCTCCGCTGATATTGTTCTTATAACCTCTTCATCATCAACCACAAGCACAGTGCCTGTCCCCTTCCTGATTGCACCGGCCAGTCCGGGAATGGCCGTTTCACTATCCCCCCTCGGAACAGGAAGATAAACAATGAACTCAGATCCGGATCCCTTTTCTGTATACACATCAATGAATCCGCCGTGATGCTGTACTATATTGTAAACCATCGTAAGGCCGAGGCCTGTGCCGCCGGATTTTCCCTTGGTTGTAAAAAAAGGATCATACATCCCCGAAAGGACTTCCCGGCTCATACCAACTCCGCTGTCTTTTACCGATATGCTCCAGTATTCGTTTTCGGCAAATGACTCGGGATGTGTCTTCAGAAAATAACTGTCAGGTACAACCTTTGACACGGCAATTGAGAGAGTCCCCCCTTTCTGCGCCCCCTCTTCCTTCATCACTGTCATTGCATGCGCTCCATTAACACAGAGGTTAAGCAGGGCCTGTTCAAGCTCAGTACTGTTGCCCTTCACCGCGGCTTCTCCGTCATGCGGGATTACTGAAATACTCACTGATTTATCAAAGCTGTTTGAACAGATCTTCTCCACTACCGCTATAATTTCATTAATGTCAATCTTGGACAAAACGCTTTCATCTCTTTTTGAAAGTGTCAGTAATTTTGCAATAACCTCCGTTGATCTGTCTGCCGATTGTTCCAGAAAACCCAGGTACTTTTCATAAACAGGCTTCAGTTCATTAAGGTCAGAACTGTTCTCAGTTTTAACTTTCATTATGGATACAGAGCCCTGAATCCCGGCGAGGATATTATTAAAATCATGAGCAAGCCCCCCCGCCAGCGTCCCTATAACCTCCATCTTCTGGGCCTGTCTGAGCTTTGTTTCCGCCTTTTCAATCATTGTAATATCATCAAGCCTTATAACAATCCCCTCCTTCGTTTCAGCGGATAAAGGGAAAATGGATATATTCATATCAGAACTTTTATCATACCTGGTTATATTTTTTTTTACCTCATAGCCCATTCCCGTACGAAGAGCTTCATAATAAAAATCTTTAATTACCTCAATATGAGGGAATGCTTCAAACAGCGGCTTTCCAATCGCATATTCAGGTTCAACACCTGTATACCTGACAGCAGCGCGGTTCCATTCTGTTATAATACCACCGGGATCAGTTGAGACAATAACAGAAGGCATGGAATCAATTATATTCTTAAGATAATTCCTCATCAATTGCATCTCATTCTCTTTTGTCTTCAGCTTTTCAATGCCTGTTTTTACCTGCATAGTTTTACGGTAAAACGTCAGGTATAGGGAATATATCTCTTTTATCTTCATAAGAAAACCGGTTTCCCGGTCTCCCCCTCTTTCAAAATCCCAGTCCCATATAAGTGACGTGAACTTTTCAACAGGCACTACAAGAATCTTCATCATGAGATAAAGCTTAACAGCAAGAAGCACCACCGCCGCTGCGGAAAAAATTATAAAAAAAATCTTCATTGAATCAAGAATTCTATATATCACAGAAACGGGTGTAAGAACCGCAATTCCGCATCCAATTGACTCGCTCACCCCTTTTGTTATCATATACTCCTGCTCCAGGCTGATGACATCAACTTCTTTACCCGGCAGCCTGTTCATCGCGATATCACTCTTTGAACTCGAAAGGATGTACCCCTCAGGATTTGTCAGAAGAAGTATATTTTTGTTAAACCTGGCCACCCTGTTTATCTCCCCGGCAAGTTCCTCCAGATCAACTCTCGCCACGATTATTCGGGCTCCCTCTGCAGCTGCAATATATATACTGAGTGAATCAGTTTCAGGCGAACGGAAAAGCCTGGAAACAGCGGGAACTTCAGATCTGATCCTCCTGAAAAAAACAGCGGGACCGCTCTCATTAAAATCGTAGCCTGTAAAGATCGAACTCCCCTTCTCCCTCCTTATTATTGATATTACACGCAAACCGGAATCAAGGTAATATATATCTGAATACCCCGTCATTAGTACTGCCGCGTCCCTTTTATCCCTGACACCCAGGAAATCCCTGAAACCGTTATATTTTCCGTTTATAAAAGAATTTATAATAACATCCACCCTGCTTATATCCCGCTGCTGCCGTCTCAGATAATCAGACTTGATATAATTCTGAAAAAAAATAAGCATAAATAGTATAAGCACAATTAACAGGGCAAAAGTTGATATTTCAGATGCCATCAGAATTTTTCGAGCGGATCTCATTACCTGAATTCACCCCGGATATCAGTTATAAAAAAAAGCCTGGAATCAACATCACCGTATCTGTTGAATTCAACATTACCGAAATCCGTAATTATTCTACCCTTTGAACCTAAAAATTTTTTAATTGAATCCGGAGTTCTGTTCCCTGCTGAAACAGCAGCATGCAGAATCTGCAGGGCTGAATAGACATTCAGGCTTATAAAAGTGGGGCTGTATCCGTACTTTTCCCTGAATTCATTCATGTACTTATCCACTCCTCTGTTAATTCCTTTAGCAGGATAATGAGATGGTATAACACTTCCTTCGATTGAAACTCCTGCTGTCTGCAGGATATCAGGGGTTTTCATCCATGGAGTGTACATCACCGGGACAGATTTCGATACTCTTCTGGAAAGCTGTGCGACAGTCCCCGCAGCTGTTTTATACCCTCCTATCATAATGTAGAGATAATCGAACCTGAGTTTGTTCATTTTTTTCAACAGTTCGTCAGGATTAAAATCCGAGATACTTAGATCAATCAGTTCAACTGTACCCGGTTTATAATATTCAGCGAAGTGTTTCATCGCCGGCACGGTGTAACCTGAATTATCAGTATCCCTGACTATCAGAAGTCTGCGGGGAGTTTTCTCTTTAATGTACATTGCAATACTTCTCTGTTCACTGCTTACATCCTGCACATTGCGGAAGATATAGTCATCTGAATCTGAAAGTTCATCTGTTGTCGCTCCTGTAACAACAGTAAGCACCCTGTCCCTGTTTATCATATCCTTTATCTTTACAGCACATGTTGACACATGGCTTGTGACAAGAAGATCTATCCCCTGCTCTCTCATAAGCCTGTAAGCCCGTATAGTCTTATCAGGGTCCCATCCGTCATCAAAAGGAATTATTTCAATAGTTTTAACATTATTCTTTTCAATGTACATTTTTGCGGCATCGACTTCACTTATCCCCACAAGCGAGCCTGATTCAATCTTTGTCATCAGGGCTATCCTGACCTTTTTTTCACAGGAGCACCCTGCGGAGATGAGCATTACCAGCATTGACATTATTATAAGAATATTTCTATCTATCATCTCCTCATCCATGCAATTCTCTTATAGCGGCATATTTTAATTTATAGAATTTCTCATACTTATTCAAGCTGCAGTAGCAATATACTGAGTGTTTTACTTGACCTGAAAATTTTTCTCCATTATACTTCTACTATTCTGCTTAAACTGAAATTAAAACCGGAGCTATAACATGATAAAGCGGAAAAGATTATTGTTCAGGCTTATACTGATCATCACTTCCATATCTATTGTAATAAACATACCTGTAAACGGCGGGAAGCACTGCTTTGCCGGCGGGGAAAAAACAGCAGATATAATACTCTACGGAAATGAAAAATGCGGATACTGCCGGGAAACACGCAGATGGCTGGATGAAAACAGCATCCCGTATATCTACCGCAATGTCGAACTATACGGTACATACCAGGAAGAGATGTATAAAAAACTTTCAGGCGCAGGCACAGCAAGATTTCCTGTACTTGATATCAAAGGGCAGATGCTTATACGCCCCTCAGCTGATGACATCAAGAAAGCTCTCAGGGGTGAAAAGGTTATAACAAAAGAAGTCAGGAAAATGAAGACCCCCCTGTGGCGGCCTGAAAAAAATAAATCATTAGTGACAGATTTTGCTACTGTAAAGCCCAAACTTTCCGTAAAAGATATTATTCTCTATACCGCAGGAAGCGCCGAAGGGAAAAAACTCGCCGCCGAATTAAAAAAGGAAAATATACCTTTCACGCTGAAGGAAATTCACCTCATGGGTAACGCGGCTTTTTTTGACCTCAGCTCCAGGCTGGCGGACAACGGTTTCGGCAACAGAATAATTTTTCCAATAGCTGAAGTAAGAGGGGAGATGATAATGAAGGCTGCGATTGATGATATTAAAGTTCTTGTTATAGAAACAATAGCCGATTAAATTATCTTCTGCGCCCATGGTGCGTTTACGGCAACTCGACCTCATCCAGCTTGTCAAGGAGGGAATACATTACACTGTTGTTGTCCCTTATATATTTCATGCCTGAAAGTATACAATCCTCCTCCTGCACGTATTCTGAAGGTATGAGTTCGCCCCGGCAGTTATTTATCATTTCATGCAGGAGGTGAGGAGTGACCTCCATATGAAACTGCAGGCCCATTACCCTGTCCCGGTATAAAAAATCCTGGTTCCTGCAGCAGTCCGAGGAGAAACCGTGAACAGCGCCACCGGGTATATCGAATGTCTCGCCATGCCAGTGAAAAACATCAATCCCGTCAGGAATTATATTCAGCAATCCTGAAAGAGGCATTTCGTCGGCCCTGAAAATCCTGTGCCAGCCGATCTCCTTCAATCCGTTCGTTTTAATCCTGCTGCCCATAACTTCAGCAATAAGCTGGGCACCAAGACATATACCTATCACCACCTTCCCTGATGATATTGCGGACTCTATGAATCTCTTTTCACCGGACAGCCATGGATATATTTTTTCATCATTGACAGACATTGGTCCGCCCATGACTACAAGCCAGTCTATTTCATTAATATCAGGCAATGGTTCTTCAGCATAAAAATGTGTATAAGTGACCGGATATCCCATATCAAGGGCCCAGTTTAATATACACCCTGGAGTTTCGAAGGGAACATGCTGAAGAATATGTACTCGTTTCATGTCACACCTCCGTCAGATGAATATCCTGTTACTATTCATTTAATCCGCATGGAGGCAAACATAAAATGTCGGCTTATCTCTTATTTAACATGTCCTTAATACTGACAGTTTATTTCTGCGACATATCAAGCGCTTCATCAAGTGCTTCAATAATATCATCAGGATGTTCAAGACCAATAGATAAACGGATAAGATCAGATGTGAGTCCGGATAATCTCTGCTGTTCCTCTGAAAGCTGGGAATGTGATGTAGATGAAGGATGGATAACCAGGCTCTTTGCATCACCGACATTCGCCACGTGAGAGAAAAGATTAATATTATCAATAAATTTTACCGCCGGGCTGTACCCGCCTTTAATCCCGAAAACAACCATCCCGCCGAATCCCTTTTCAAGATAACGGGATGCGGTCCCGTAAGACGGGTCACCCGGCAGTCCGGGATATCTCACCCATGACACCCGGGGGTCCCTGTCCAGAAACCTTGCGACCTTCATTGCATTTTCACAATGCCTTTCCATCCTCAGGGGAAGAGTTTCTGTCCCCTGAAGAAAAATCCATGCATTATCAGGAGAAAGCGCTGCGCCAAGATTGCGAAGCGGTACAGTTCTGTACCTCATGGCAAAAGGTATACTGCTTATCTCAGGCGGAAGGTCTGTCCCCCATCTCATCCCGTGATAATTAGGGTCCGGATTTTTATAGAGAGGAAACTTTTCACTGTTCCAGTTAAATTTGCCCGAGTCAGTAACACTCCCCCCTATGGCGGTACCGTGCCCCCCTATCCACTTTGTAAGAGAATTTATAACAATATCCGCCCCGTGTTCTATAGTTCTCAAGAGATATGGCGTTGTAAAAGTAGCGTCAACCACAAGAGGTATGCCGTTTTCATGGGCTATATCCGCAACAGCCCTGATATCTGTAAAGTCGAGCACCGGGTTGCCGATCGTTTCTATATAGACAAGTTTTGTCCGGTGGTTAATCCCCTTCCTGAAATTTTCAGGATCAGCAGGATTAACGAACCTGCAGTTTATACCCATGCTCGGAAGTATGGCGTCAAACATGGTGTATGTGCCGCCATAAAGGTTATTGGCAGCAAGGATTTCATCTCCCGCAGAAGCTATATTAATAATTGTATAATGTATGGCACTGGTTCCCGAGGCCACCGCAACAGAGGCTACACCTCCTTCAAGCGCTGTTATTCTCTTTTCAAGCATATCTGTAGTGGGATTTGTTATCCTGGTATAGATATTGCCCGGTTCCCTGAGCGCAAAAAGATCAGCCGCATGTCCGGTATCTTTAAAAACATATGAACTGGTACGATAAACAGGAGCCCCCCGCGAACCGGTGGAAGAGTCAGGCTCCTGCCCTGCATGAAGTGCAAGTGTTTCAAATCTGTATTTTTTATCTTTCATCTTAACCGAACTCCCTGAAAACCTAATTTTCATCATATAGCCAGGTAGAAAGGTATCTCTCCCCGCAACTGGCGCTTATAAAGACTATAAGTTTCCCTCTGTTCTCCTCGCGTTTTGCGAGCTGAAGCGAGGCCCAGGCCGCTGCACCTGAAGTTATTCCCACAAGGAGCCCCTCCTCCCTGGCCAGCCTTCGAGCAGTATTACCGGCATTCTCTTCACTTACTTTTATAATTTCATCAACAATATTTAAATTAAGCACTTCCGGAATAAACCCGGCGCCGATCCCCTGAAGCCCGTGAGCACCGGCATCACCACCCGAAAGCACCGGTGATTTTTCAGGTTCAACTGCAACAACCTTCACTGAAGGTTTGCGTTTTTTAAGCTCCTCGCCTATACCTGTAATAGTCCCTCCTGTCCCCACTCCGGCGACAAGTATATCAATCTTGCCGTCAGTATCCCGCCAGATCTCCTCGGCAGTTGTCTTACGGTGTATTTCAGGATTAGCAGGATTGCTGAACTGCTGGGGCATAAAAGCTGCCGGTGTGTTTTTCACGATCTCTTCAGCTTTTGCGATTGCGCCCTTCATACCCATGTCACCATCGGTAAGTACTATTTCCGCTCCAAGGGCTTTAAGCAGCTTACGCCTTTCTACACTCATTGTATCAGGCATTGTAAGGATAAGCCTGTACCCCTTTGAAGCCGCGACAAATGCAAGGCCGATCCCGGTATTGCCGCTTGTAGGTTCAACAATTACACTCCCCTCCTTCAGAAGCCCCCTCTTTTCAGCGTCATCTATCATTGCAAAACCGATTCGGTCCTTTACGCTGGAAAGCGGGTTAAACCACTCAAGCTTTGCCGTAACAATAGCCAGCCCATCATAGTTAAGCTTCCCTATTTTTACAAGCGGTGTATTGCCGATTAGTTCTGTTATGTTTTCCGCTATTTTCATATCCACCCTGCAGTTTCCATCAGTGTATTATTCTTCAATATTTATTCCTTAAACTGTTTCATGTTAAAAAAGGTCTGTTACCACCGCTGCTTTAATCGACGGTGGTATATAATCTTTCCTTTTGATGCTAAAATATATATTCAGCAATTATTACCAATAAACAGTATAAATGTCAAACCATCTTTAAATCATATATACAATAGAGCTGCTGCAAGTCATATATATCGGGAACCGCCTTGCATGAAAAAACATCTATGCTGAAATAAACATGTCAATTGACCCGCTTTTATAAAGGTATTTCAAACATGCTCTTTAAAGATAATATTTTACAGCCTCGGCTTGACTTTTAATATTTTCATCAATACCCTTTACATAAGAAATTATTTAATCAGTACAAAATCTGAATTTAATTTAACTGGAGGGATTCAATGGCCGGCAACAAAACACTGGAATACCTGATCGATGTCGCGATCGGCAAAGAGGAAGAGTCATATAAATTTTATATGGACCTCTATAATAAAATAGATGATGCGTCTGTAAAGGATTCACTGAAATTTCTCGCAGATGAAGAGGTAAAACACAAGGAGTTCCTTGTTGCTTACAAAAGCGGAAAATTCGGGACACAGGCTCTCGGGATGAGTACAGTGGTAGATTATAAAATAGCTGAGCATCTTGAAATCCCGGATATCGAGAAAGATATCCTGACAAAGGATGTATATCTTGTGGCGGCCCATAAAGAACTCAATTCATATAACTTCTACAAAAGCCTCTCCGATGTGCAGCCTGCCGGTGAAGTTAAAGATATGCTGCTTAAAATGGCTAATGAAGAATTAAAGCATAAAGAGAAAGTTGAGTATCTTTACAGCAATACTGCATTCCCGCAAACAGCAGGAGGCTGATATCCGGCAGACAGGTGCCTTTAACAATTTAAAAAGGCACCTGTTGTTCCGCATCATGCCGGCAGATCGAAATCCTACCCGACGGCGTGTCCCGCATTAAAACTGACCTGGATTAAAAAACCTGTTACGCTTAATAACTTGTTGCTTCTTTCCCCGACTCTACAGATTATGGCTCCGTTCCGGAGGAGAAAAGATGCTGATACTTCGCAGCTGTATTGAAGGATTTTTCATGGGAGCGGGGCTCATAATAGCAATCGGGGCCCAGAATGCCTTTGTTTTAAAACAGGGGATAAAAGGTGAACACAGGGCTGCTATTGCATGGATCTGTTCATTGAGCGATGCCCTGCTCATAATACTTGGAATCACGGGCATGGGTTTCCTCTTCACTCAGCACCCGCTTATTACCAGGTATATTGCTTTCGGAGGATCTCTATACCTTGCATGGTTTGCCCTGAAATGTTTCATTGCTGCTTTCAGGGGAGAATCGATGGATATGGGTGAAAATGGATATTCGGTGGCATTAAAAAATGCTGTTTTTACCACTCTTGCTCTTACATATCTTAATCCCCATGTATACCTGGATACTGTTGTAATGCTGGGAGGTTTCGGAGCATCCCGCCCGATTGAACTACGCCCGTTTTTCGGTCTGGGAGCCGCTATGGCGTCTTTTGTATGGTTTTTTGCTCTGGCCTACAGCGGCAGTTTTCTTGCCCCTCTTTTCAGAAAAGAGATATCATGGAGAATTCTTGATTCAGGTATAGGAATAGTAATGGTTTACATAGCAATAAATCTCCTGAGATTCGGGCTGGCAGTTTAATTCTCATCATAAAGTCCATGTACAAGTTCAGCACCGGCATCTGTGAGAAGGGAGACACATTTTCTGAATGCAGGCATGTCTCCCCTGTCTCCGGATTCCATCAGGATATCTATGGCGGATCTCCCCATGCCATCCCTTATATTAACATCCGCACCGGCATCTATAAGCAGTTCAAGGCCTGCAGGATCAGCGGCTGCAGCAGAAAACATCAAAGCGGTTCTCCCCTCATGATCCGTAATATCCTTATCCGCTTCCATCTTTAAAAGGTAGCTTATAAGTTCATGGTCTTTTTTCAGGGAAGCAGCCATAAGAGGTGTCAGCCCCTCCTTATCTCTGCTGTTAATGTCAAGCCCGTGTTCAATGAAAAAACCGACTGTTTCAATACTACCCGCAGCAGCAGCAAATAAAACACCGTTGGAGCCATGTTCATCAGCTGCATTAAGGTCAGCACCTGCACCGGCAAGAGTTAAAATTATTTCAGGGTTTTCAATAGCATACCAGTTAAGAATAAGGGGCCTGCCATAGGGATCTTTTACATTGATATCAGCACCATTTGAAATAAGAAATTCTACCATCTCCATACAGTTTCCCCATTCCATGACAGAACAGAGCGGCCCGCATCCATTTGCATCAGCAAAATTTATCTCAGCACCATTTTCAAGAAGATACTTGACCATGCTCAGATGACCATTAATCGCGGCGACTATAAGAGGTGTCCGCCCATGCATCGATTCATCCCGGGATCTGTAGTCCGCATTCGCTCCTTCCAGAAGAAGCCTTTCGGCTTTTTTGACATCTCCATAATATGATGCCCTGACAAGGTCCTCATTAATATCCGCGCCATCAGGTTCCGGAAGATTTTCACCGCCCTTCCATTCATAACCAAGAGATAAAAGAGCTTCTACCGCAAGTGAAGAAAAATCCTCCCCCTGCAGCATATCGATTCCCCCTGCTCCCGGAGGGTATTTAATCGAATACCTGAATGCTGCAACCGCTTCATCCTCCCTTCCTGTTTCCCTGAGAACCTCCCCTTTCATGAAATACGCTGCATGGTTTAAAGGATCAATATCGATTACTTTTTCAAAACATTTAAGAGCATTAATATTATCACTGCTGTTTCTATACGCGAGGCCGAGACTATACCAGATTTCCGCCCTTCCCGGCAGCTTCACGGCAGCGGTAAGCAGATTTTTTTTCGCAGACCTCCAGTCCCCTGAAGCGCCTTTTGCTATTCCAAGATACATAAAAGCCTCGGGATCATCAGGGCTGTAATCAAGTATATAAAGTGCGTCATCAGCTACGGAATCCCACATCCCTTTTCTGAGCCTGGCTGCCAGGCCGCTTTTCATAGAGGAAAGCTTTTCATCACCGGGGGCACTATTTCTGAAACATTCACAAAACATCCTTCTGATAACAGGTGCTATCGATTCAGGAGCGTTTACTTCAAGTTCAACATTACTGTTAGTCCATGTATCTTCGGGGCCGCGAAATGCTCTTACGAAAACTCTTCCTTTATCCTCCATCCCGTAAGTCTCAGCAGTAATCGAAACAGGATGGAACTCCAATGGACCTTCAGCTGCTCCCTCCTGCCGGATAACTCTTACCTCAATCCCGGTAATCCCGTTTCCGAAGAGCAAAGACCGCCCTTCATATCCCTCTTCGCTATTAATAACTTTTTCTTCAAAGGGTATAAATCCGCCGTCACCTTTCTCAGGGACATCGGGAAAACTGGCAAGAATATTCACAGCCGCTTCAATACAGAACCTGAGCAGCGGAGAATAGTCTTCACCCGGCAGAGTATAATGGGCTGTTTTTTCGATGTACGTGTTCATAAGAAAAAGATAACAACTCTGCCCGTTGCAGACAAGAACAGCATTTATTCACCCCTGAACCGGCCGGCAGGACAGGAATCAGCCGTTGTTTTAAAATCTATAAAATATGAAGTCCCCCTGTCGCATTTGATATAGACAACACCATTAATCAGTTCTATAAGTCTCTTTATTATTCCCATACCTGCTTCCTCCACTTTTTCTTCCGGCCCCATTCCTTTTCCGTTATCAGAAATATGAAGAATATATTCTCCCGGACGGTTCTCCCTGATAAAGATATATATCTCACCATTTATTTTATTGTCAAAAGCATGCCTTATAGAGTTAAGCACAGCTTCGAATATTACAGAGATACAAGCGAATCCGACCTCTCCCTCAAAAACAATAGACTCAGGGATATCTATACCAAAACACACATTACTGCATTCTTCAGGGTATCTTTTTTTCAGATTTTCAGTCATCTCCCGCACAAAAGAGGATATCTCAATTCCGGAGGAATTTGAAGATTTATAAATCAGTTCAATCACTGATGAAAGGTTATCAATGCGTGCTTTCAGGTCCTTCAATCCTCCGGGCGGGATATTATCATTATTACCGGAAATCATGCTTTCCGTTTTTGTCGAGATAATGGAAAGCCCTTCAATCACACTGCCATAAATACCGTCTATTACATCTTTAATGCAATTATCCGATTTAACCAGTGCCGCTTTCTCAATGCGAAGTTTTTCGATCTTTTCAAGAAGCGTTGAATACCCTGAATCATCACGTTCCCATTGAAACTGAATCTGCTCGAGGTCTCTCTCGATAACCTCCCTCATAAGGATCATAAGCTCATGAAAACTTTCCATGCAGGGATTCTCAATAGTATCAAGAACGCATATCGTTCCATAGAATTCCCCGTCAGGCCATTTGACGGGATAACCCAGGTAGGATTTCATTCCGAATTTTATATCAGGATTATCACGCCAGCAGGAGCTGTTCATTGCGTCTGCGATATAAAGCGGCGTATCTCTACCCAGGACTGTTTCACAATATAAGCCCCCCTGTAATTCTTCAGTAGCACCGGCCATATATGGATTGTTGGATGTATGGCTTGAAATAAAGACTGAAATATCACTTTCATGAATCTCCATTATTAGCGCCGCAGGGACGTTCATATGCCTTGCAGTTATATCTATAATTTTCTGCCATCTTTCTTTTACAGGTTCAGGGATGGAGGGTTTCGAATCATCAGTAACAGGTATACGGACTATTGAATTATTGTTTCTGAGCTTAACTTCAGCACATATCTTACCGCAGTTTTCCATATCCCCTCCTTAAAATTTCATATTAAAAAAGATTTAAATTTCAACGTGACAACCGCTCCCGGTATCTGAATCAATTACGCGTAAGATACAGAAGCTGGAGTTCCCTCCTTTACTTAAACTAAATTCATCAAGATCAAAGGAACCGCGAAGGCAATATCTGTTAAAATGAATCCCCGTAAAAATATATATGAAATTATTTCTGCTCCGATTTAAGGAGACAGTATTTATTGTCTTATTTAAACTCCTGTTTTCACAATGGGAATATTTGGAATACCTGCAAGCCCCTGATAAAAAATACAAAAACGTTCATAATTATTCTCAACATACATTTCTAAATGTACAGAGTCAATTTCAGATTCATTTTTTTTCAAAAAACAGATTATTACTGTTGAATTATAAAATGAAATATATATTATTTAAATATAATTCCGCCTGAGAGGACAAGCCGATGAAAAAATTTATCACCGCGTTTATAATAATTTTAATATCTTCGTCAGCCTTCCCTGTTCTTCTTGACGATATACAGGTAAAAAAACTTGATGCTGGCAGGTTAAAGCTCTTCCCTGTACCCCGGGATCACAGAAACTATTTTTTTCTTCAGTCAATCGATAACACGACACAAATTGTTATTGGTGATTTTTCAAAAAACGATAAAAAAAGGCTTGTTCTGATTACGCTTGATAAGGATTTTACTACAATAAAATCTGTAATTGAATATGACCCTGAAAAAAAGAATCTCCGCAGGCGGAAGGAATCTGACTCCCAGTTTTTTACAAAGGAAATCGCACAGTTAAAAAAAGATATCATAACAGGGACATTATTCAACGACAACCATGCAGACAAAATGAAGTCATACGATGCCCTTGAAATGATTTTTAAAAAGAATGACGCAACAACTGTTCTCCCTGATACTTACGGTTTTACCGTAAAGCTCACGGAGGTTGACGAGATAAATAAACCTATGGCGCTTTTCACTTTCGGAAAAAGTGAGACTGGTTACTTTCTTCAGTTCAGAACTGAATATTACAGAATCAATGCAAGGAATACAGTCACCCCGGTTCTCAGGTATTCTGTCTACTGCAAGGACACCAATGACCCTGTTATAAAGGAAATAGTTGAGGATCTTTTTAAAATAAGGGAACCTTCTGCGAACAGGACAAGAAAGCTTGAAAAGGGGAATTGATTAAAGACAGTCTCTTCTGAAAAGTATTTAATTGCAGCACCTGATAAAGAGGTCTATATAACTGTCCTGAAGGGGTTCTTTAAACTCTAAGCCGTATCTGAACATATTATCTTTTGGATCTATTTGCCTGCCCCATTTTACTGTCCCTTTTGCCTGAAACAGGTTTCTGTTTTTTTTCAGGTATACAAGGCACCTGTCACCTTCGCTTAAGGTCGACGAGGTAACAAAATAGATCCCTCCGCGTGAGATATTATATACCACTGCAGCAGATTTTCTGCCCTTATTATCCACTATAATATCGGCAAGGACATCAGTCCCTGGAAATTCTTTAACTTCCTGTGTGAACATATTCTGTCCGGAATTTTTTATATTATGATATAAAATCCGGACAGGACTAAATTATTCAAGTAAAAATTTTCAAAAAAGCAGATTAAAAAAATGTATTATCTTTTCTCTTTAATAAACCAGGCAACTGCTGCTTTTGTTATTTCAGAGGAATCCTTAAGATTAAACTTGTCACGTATATTCCGCCTGTGGCTTTCTATGGTATTAATGTTCATATTCAGTTGTTTACTGATTTCATTTCTCTTGTATCCCATTCCAAGAAGCCTGAATATTTCAAACTCCCTTGGACTGAGGAGTGAAACATTCACCTCATTCTCATCAACAGAACCGAGTATATGCTTCCCCGCTATTTTTTCGGAAATAGCTCTGCTCAGAAAAAGTTTCCCCGCCATTACGGCTTCAATGGCATTAATTATATTATCTGAAGCTTCAGCCTTGGTAACATACCCTTTCGCTCCAGCCTGAATAGAACGCTCTGCGTAGAGCGTACCGTCATCCATTGACATTACAAGGATCGACACACTGCTGAACCTGCTCCTTATCGCGGAAATAAGTTCAATGCCGTTTACATTCCCTTTGAGTTCAATATCAACGATAGCAAGATCCGGCTCACATCCCGATATTATTTTTACCGCCTGGTTTCCGTCCTCAGCCTCGCCGCACACGGTATAACCGTTCTCTTCGAGAATAGTCCTCAATCCCTTTCTTACCACCGGATGATCATCTACAATTACAATATTCAATCCTTTTAACCCTATTACACCGGAACATTTACCGATACCAGGAATCCCCGTTCAGAATGATTTTCTGCTTTAAAAGCCCCCCCTACAAGATTAGAACGATATTTCATAATATTCAATCCCAGCCCGCCGGATATATTTTCCATTCTCCCTTTACCGTCATCATATACAGAAAGGCTAATCAGTCCGTCTCTTTTATCAAGACTTATCTTTATGTTCTCAGCATCACTGTGCTTCGCGGCATTATTAACCGCTTCCTGTGCTATATAATAAAGTTGTGATGATGTAAAATCATCTTTCAGCAACAGATCCCCTGTAGCTACAAACTCACAATTCAATTGATATATATTCCTTGTATTAATTGCAAGCTGATCTATTGCTATTACAAGATTATCCTGCCTTATACTATGCACAGGAAGACCTCTTGTTATTTTTCTGCAAATCATCGTTGCATCATAGACCAGCTCCGATATCTCACTTATTCTTTTGTGCAACCCTTCTCCGCCGCCGTTAAGATTGCCTTTCACAGTCTTCAGCATAAAGCTGATTCCTGTAAGAATCTGACCAAGACTGTCATGTATTTCATGGCCGATCTTCTGACGTTCATTTTCACTTATACCTATAATTTCCTTTTCAAGTGTTTTAAGTTCATTTTTTGCAATTACAAGCTCGGTCATACGCCCGAGTCTCTCCGCCACGGTATTTAAAAAATTCTTTTCCCTCCCATTAAAAGAATAACCGTTATCATAAGCCGCCTCAATAAGCCCTTCCGTTAATCCATTAACAATGATATTACTTTTTATTACAGAACTGGAAAGTACTGTATTTCCTGATGTAAATTCTGTCCCGTTATATACTATCCGGAGAGAAACAGCTTCAGGGGAAAAAAATCCGCCTGGAATTCCGGGCAGTGCATTTTCAAAAATACTCCCAACAGTTTCCGGTTGTTTCTCCGAGAATTGTGAAAGATTATAAAGGCAGTTTATCTCTTTTAACAGGCTCTCCTTTTCAGCGAGAAGAGCTTCTACCATATCATCACTTTTTCTCTTCTCAGTTATATCCGACATCATCCCTGTAGCACCTGAATAAATCCCGTTTCTGAAGACGGGGCGCAGGGAAGTTCTTATCCAGGCAATTTCTCCGTTTTTTTTAATTCTTCTGAATTCAGATACATACTCACTTTCCTGGTCCAATGCTGAAATAAGGTTCGAGGATTTGTTAAAATCATCTCCATCCGTAAAATCAGTGAAATGATGTCCGATTATTTCATCAGGTTTGTAGCCGCTTACAGGTTCCACCCTGGGACTGATATAGGTTATATAGCCATCACTGTCTATTGAGAAAATTATATCATTAATATCTTCAACGAGTCTGCGGTAATTCTCTTCACTGTTCCTTGTCCTTTCGTGGGCCTCAAAAAGTTCAAAAACCATCTCAATAGATGAAAGAAGAACATAGTCTCCTGAATTTTTCAAAGCATAGCCGTAACGGGTAATACTGCGTACTTTATCAACCATCTCCCGTTCTATATGCGCAGTGAGGAAAAGTATAGGGATATTTTTTTCTTCCAGTATTTTCCTGGCGGCCCCATGACCATCAATATCCCCGCCAAGTTCAAGGTCCATCAGGATGAGATCAATCGGCCTATTCAGTGCAATATCAACCGCCTTCCTTCCGTTTGGAGCTGTCAAAACAGAATATCCATTAGCTTCAAGCATAACCTTTTCAGATACTGCAGTTATAGCATCATCTTCAACCAGAAGAATTCTTCTTTTATTTTCAGGCATTATGAACAGTAACCTAATTTCAGATATTATATTATAATATAATATAATATCTGAAAAAATTCCTACTTTATATCCTGATTCAGAGAAGTTACGGCACGGTTTTCAAATATCCATTTACCGGTAATTATCTTTATCTTAATATGCTCTGACAGGTGATCTTTATAGTTCCCGGCGAGTTCCCTGCCGTATTCCATTAATTCCCGTCACTCTGCCTGTAATAATTTCGGAACATCGAGTATATAGGCTACCTCCCCGGTACCCAGTATACTTGAACCGCTTATCCACTGAAGCCGGTTAAAAATTTTACCCAGAGGTTTAATAACAGTCTGAAATTCTCCCACCAGTTCATCCACGATAAGCCCCACTTTATTTCTGGAATGTTCAACTACAACAACCTTATGTTTTACCGGTTCTTCACCCGTTTCCCTGAAAAATTCGCGCATTTTCATAAACGGAAGAACATCCCCCCTGAGGTTAATATAATTTCCCCCCTCCTTCAAATCAAGTTCATCCCGGTGCACTTCCGTGCACTCAGTAACCATATCAAGCGGAAGTACATAGTGCGAGTCAGCTATTTTGACCATGAACCCGTCAATAATCGCCAGTGTCAGAGGAAGATGAATCCTTATAGTGGTACCCGCGCCCGGTTCACTTTCTATCACCACATTTCCGCGAAGGGACTCAATATTTTTTTTGACAACATCCATCCCTACTCCACGACCGGAAATATTAGTCACAGCCGCTGCAGTTGAAAACCCGGGCTGAAAAATAAACTGGTATATTTCATGGTCCTGGTATGTCTGTTCAGATTTTGCAAGGCCCTGTTCAATCGCCTTATTGAGTATTTTAACCTTATCAAGACCGTGACCGTCGTCTTTTACTTCAATGACAACACTCCCGGTTTCATGATAGGCGTTAAGGGTCAGACTCCCGATTTCCGGCTTGCCCATTTCAGCTCTTTCTTCAGGTGTGCCTATACCATGGTCAATGGCATTTCTGATCAGATGAATAAGAGGGTCTGAAAGCCTGTCAATAAGCGTCTTGTCAAGTTCGGTTTCCCCTCCCATCTTTTTAAAATTAATCTTTTTCCCTCTCTCCCTGCTTAAATCTCTAACGACACGTTCGAACCTGCTGAATGTCTCCCCGATCTGGACCATCCTTATTCCCATTGAGCTTCCACGTATCTCCTCAATGAGTTTCGACATGTCATTAACGGCTTTATTCAGACCTGTTTTCTCTTCAGACTCGGATATCTGTTTAACATTTGAACCTGTTATAACAAGTTCTCCTATAAGATTAATAAGCCTGTCCAGTTTTTCAGCTTCAACCCTGATCGTCCTCCTGTCACTCTCCTCTCTTCTCCTTACAGACTGCTGCTTTTCAAGCGCCGCATCAAGAACAGGTTTAGGAACCATCTTTTCATCAACAAGGATCTTCCCGACAAACTGTTTCTCATCATCATAAAATAAAGCCTTGTCCTGCACCTCCTGCATCTGCAGCGCCTTTTCGAGTTCTGCAGACGTAAGTGAACCGATTTCTTTTAACATATCACCGAGTCGCATCGGCTTTTCCGGAAGCTCCTCGATAAGCTTAACATAATCAGATATACTGGTGTTAGGAGGGAGAATCCTGATTTCACAATCATCCCTGAGAAAATCAAAAACATTCTCTAAATCATTTTTACTTGCTGAAGTTTTCAAATCTATTTCAAAACCGAGATAGCAGAGTTCCGGCTCCATCTCTTCTGCAGGAGGGATACTGTCACTCACGGTCCGTAAATTCCTGATCTCACCTTTCTCTGCCAGATAATGTATAAATGAATAAGGATCAAGCCCGTCCTGATACACCTTTTTCCCGAACCTCAGAGATATGTGCCAGCAATCGTTATCAACCTTCAACTCATCTTCGAATGGAGAAATTTTATCCATAACCGGGATAACATCTTCAACAGCAGTTTCACATTTCGGATGTTCTAAATATAAGTTCAGCCTTTCTGTAAATTTAAAGAAAAGTTTTTCATTATCTTCATCCAGATTTGTATTGTTGTCATCTTCAAAAAAATCGATCATACTCATTATAAAATCATGGCATTCAAGAAAAAGCGCTATCATATCATCTGTAAGAAGAAAATTTCCGCTCCTGACGCACACAAGCACATTTTCAAGCATATGGGTAAATTCACCTATTTTGTCATACCCGAACATCCCGGAATTACCCTTAATGGTATGTACACTTCTGAAAACTGAATTTAATGAATCCTTATCAGTGCTGTCTTTTTCCAGAGTGAGGAGGGACATCTCCATCGCGTCAAGGAGTTCCCTGCTTTCAGTAAAATATTCTTTTTTAAAATTTTTTTCATTTTCATTCAGGGCCATATAACTGCTCCTGTTCAGATTTTTTCATTATATAAAGAGAATAATGAGTTTATCCTGGTGCTCTTTTCATTAATAGTAAATATTTTTCCCGCAGAGTTTGCTTCCCTTTTTAAAAACAGAAGAAGCTGAAAACCTGCCGTATCGGCCTCATCAATTCCCTCCAGGTTCATCACTATCCCGGAAAACGTCTCGAGTTCCTTCAGAAGTATATCTTTTAATTTCGATACCGTATAAACTGAGAGTTCACCGATCATAGTGAGTAAAACCGTATCATCTCCATTCTTTTTTTTAACAATCCTGAGTTTCATAACAGCCTCTTATAAAAATAGATTCAACTAATCAGCAAAAAAGTTTTTTAACCGCTTCAAGAAGCTGATCGGGCTGAAACGGTTTTATAATCCACGCTTTAGCCCCGGCCTGTCTGGCAGACTGAATCATATCCATTGAAGATTCAGTGGTAAGCATAATAACCGGGGTATGTTTATAGGAATCATTCTCCTTGATTTTTTTTAGAAGAGTAATCCCGTCCATCTCCGGCATGTTGACATCAGATATAAAAAGTCCCACGGAACATTGCTTCATCAGATCCAGTGCCACTTCGCCGTTAGAAGCCTCAATGGCATCATAACCGGCACTTTTGAGTGTAAATACAAGTGATTGTCTTATAGCATTTGAATCATCAACCACCATAATCTTCTTAGCCATAATAATCCTCCCCTTTAAAAATCAATAAACTACAATCAGTTAAAGTCAGACAGTTCATCTATCTTCAAAACATTTTCTATATTAAGAAGGATAGCAAACTCACCATCAATCTTCCCTATTCCTTCAATATAATCAGCTCTTATCCTGTTACCTGTTTCAGGAACTGATTCAATTTCATCATCAGCAAGCTCCGCAACAGCACTTACTGAATCAATCATCACCCCAACGGGGATCTTCTCATCATTGTCTGTTATCTCTACAATTATTATTGAAGTCCCTTCTTTTATCTGACTTTCAATTCCGTAAAATCTGCCTGAAAGATCTATAACAGGAACGACCTCTCCCCGCAGGTTAATAACACCTTTTATATATTCAGGCACCCTGGGTATTTTAAAAACCCTTGAATACTTAAGGACCTCCCTTATGAGTTCCACTGAAATTCCAAAAAAATCATTCCTGATTGAAAAAGTAAAATACAGATTAAGATTCTCAGTTTCTCTATTCAGTTCATCACCATTCATTCCGTATGTGAAATCATTATCAGTATCATAATCAATATTATTTACAGTCTCACCCATATCGCACTCCGTTATAACAGTTATTTTGAACATTCCTTCAGCACTGTTCCAGCTATTGACTGGAGCGGCAGCACAGCATCAACCGCTCCAAGTTTTATCGCCTCATTCGGCATACCGAAAACAATACAACTCTTTTCATCCTGGGCAATGTTAAAAGCTCCGGTCTGCTTCATCTCAAGCATCCCCCGTGCACCATCATCCCCCATACCTGTCATAATAACTCCTATCGAATTCCCTCCTGCATACTCAGCCGCAGATCTGAATAGAACATCAACTGAAGGACGATGTCTGGACACGAGAGGGCCCTCTTTTACTTCAACATAATAACGGGCCCCGCTCCTTTTGATAAGCATATGCTTATTCCCCGGCGCGATAAGAGCACGGCCTCTCAGAATGGTATCCCCGTTTTCGGCCTCTTTCACTCCTATACTGCAAAGACTGTCAAGGCGTTTAGAAAATGCTTTTGTGAAATTCTCAGGCATATGCTGAACAACAGCGATACCAGGCGCGTCAGAAGGCATACCTTCAAGAAAAATTCTCAAAGCCTCTGTTCCTCCTGTAGAGGCCCCTACCGCAACAATCTTTTCAGTGGTTCTTATCATCGCCTTCCCGGTGGGAGGAGCAAGCATGGCATCTGCGGTTAATTTCTTTGAAGGCTCCCGGTGTGTTTTACCTGCAGGCAGAAGTGAAAGTTTAGCCTGTGATGCAGCTTTAACAGAATCACAGATCCTGATTTGCGATTCCTCCAGAAACCGCTGTACCCCGATTTTAGGTTTTGTTATTATATCAACAGCGCCATACTCCAGCGCCCGGAGAGTTGTTTCCGCTCCATCCTCAGTAAGACTGGAGCACATAACAACAGGTATAGGGTGCTGTGACATTATCTTATGGAGAAAAGTCACCCCGTCCATTCTCGGCATTTCAACATCAAGGGTTATAACATCAGGCTTAACCTTCCTGATTTTATCAACCGCGATATATGGATCAGATGCCGTGTCTATTACTTCTATAGACGGGTCGGATTCAAGAATTTCTGTCATTGTCTGACGGACAACTGACGAATCATCAACAACAAGTACCTTTATCATTCTCCCCATACAACCGCTCCATATTTTTCAATATTTCAGGCACCATAATCATCTCTTAATGTAAACTGTCGGGCCAACAGGTTTAAACCTGTCATTAAGGCCATGAAGAGTTTCCGAACTCCCTATAAAAAGATAACCCCCCGGAGTAATAATATCATAAAATTTATCGAACAATTTAATCTGAGTATCCCTGTCAAAATATATTATAACATTTCTGCAGAAAACAATGTCCATCTCCCTGTTAAAGATGAACCGTTCATCCATGAGGTTAAGTTTACTGAAATTAATCATTCTCCTTATTTCAGGCGTCATCCGGAATACGCCTTTATTTTCACCTTTACCTCTCAGAACATATTTCTTCTTCAATGCCAGCGGTATCGGATCAATAATTTTCTCCGGATAAACACCGTTAATTGCAGTACTGAGAACCTTTGTCGATATATCCGTAGCGAGAATCGATACAGAAGCACGCTCTTCCATAAAATATTCCGAAGTGACCATTGCGATAGTGTAAGGCTCCTCACCGGTGGAACATCCCGCGCTCCAAATATTAATGGGGTTTCCCTGCCTGAATCTATCAGTTGAGGAAAGCTCAGGGAGCACCCTGTCCCGGAGGATTGAAAAGTGTTCCGGTTCCCTGAAGAACTCTGTCTTATTGGTTGTAACAGCATCAATCATTTTATGATACTCACCGGATTTACCTGCAGGGCTGCAGACGTAATCATAATATTCCCCGTATGTCTTTATTTCAAGGGCTTTCATTCGTTTATTAAGCCTCGAAATCAGCATTAATTTTTTAACAGGAGGCAACTTTATCCCGGTTACTGAATAGATCATTGAACTGAATAAAGAAAACTCCTTATCAGACATTGTTGAATTATCGAAAGAAACTGACAGATTATTTTTAACTTCATTCTGCATAGTCTGCATCCTTATCCAATATCCATTCTATTTCAGCCGGCAGTAAATTTCAGTTATACATACCGGCCACTTTTACTTAATTTTAAAATCTTTCGAATTCTTCATCACTGGCCAGTTTTATGTCCACACCTCCTGACCCTGTTAAAGGTTCTTCGTTTCCGAAACTCTTTTTGATTGCAGCAACATCCGGAAGCTGTTTTGACGATTCCATCGTCATTCCCTGTGTATCTGAATCATCTCTGCCTCCATTACCTCCGTTATGTTTGCCGGCAGCAAAATGTGTTTTTTCATGCCGCCGTCCATTACCATTGCCACCGCCTAACGCCGATGTATTTCCAGTACTTTTCACCTTGAAAAAAGCCGCCGCGCGCTGCAGCTGTTCAGCCTGACCGAGAAGTTCCTCGGTAGTAGACGCCATCTCCTCTGTTGCCGCAGCATTCTGCTGAATTCCCTTATCAAGCTGCTCAATAGCCTGCGTAACCTGTGTAATACCGTTTGCCTGTTCAGAACTTGAAGCATTTATCTCCTGGACAAGCTCTGCTGTTTTCTGTATCTGCGGGACTATATCTTCAATAAGTTTGCCTGCCTTCTCAGCTACATCAACACTCTGCATTGAAAGGTTATTAATCTCCTTGGCTGCATTACCGCTTCGCTCCGCAAGGGTCCTCACCTCGCCGGCAACAACCGCAAAGCCCTTCCCATGTTCACCGGCACGGGCAGCCTCAATCGCAGCATTCAAAGCAAGCATATTTGTCTGGGCAGCAATATCTTCAATAACGGCAATCTTCTCCGCTATACTCCTCATGGCCTTGACAGTCTCGGCTACAGCTACGCCACCCTCCTGTGCATCCTTCGCGGCCTTGTCGGATATTGATGCAGTCTGCTTCGCATTATCCGCATTCTGTATTACTGAGCTGTTCATCTCCTCCATTGAGCTGGATACTTCTTCAACACTCGCCGACTGTTCATTTGCACTCTGGGCCATTTCTTCAGCTGATGCGCTCATCTCCCCGCTGCCGGTCGTGACCTGGTTTGCCGCAGTCTGCACGTCAACGGCAATGGAAGTAAGATCATTTACCATTTTTTTCAGCGCCTGCATAAGTTTATCCTGCCCGGATCTCTCTTCAACTTTCAGCATCAGATTTCCATTTGCAATTTCTTCTGAGATACCCGTAATCAGATTCAAGGCTTTTAATGTTTCCTTCAGACTCTGATTAATTTTTTCATAATTTTGTTTTATAATTTTCACATCCTCATCACCCTGCTCAACATCAAGCGAACAGTTCAGATCCCCTATCGCTATCTTTTCCAGGTTAGACACAAGCTTTTCAACTTCCCTGGCCTGATAATCCGCCTGCTTTTCCGCTATTTTCTGGGCTTTTTTTATCTCTGTCTGATCGGTAATAAGTTCAAGTGCTCCAACAATCTCATCACTTTCATTCTTGAAAGGCATACCTGTATAAGCTATTTCATAGGTTCCTCCACCAGGCCTTGCGACTGTTTCAGAACTGATTTTACGGTCCTGCCTTATCGCCTGCCCCGTTGCACAATTCTCGGTATTGCAGTGTTCCGTTCTGAAACATTCATAACATTTTTTACCGACAACCTGTTCCTTCCCGACCCCTGAAATCTCTATACCCACCTGATTCATATATCTGATGTTAAATTCCTTATCAATAAGCATTACAGGCGAAGGCAGAACATCAATATGCCCTACCAGTGTATCGAGAGTATTATTTACTCCATCAACAATTGCCCTGAAATCCCCCTGGTGCTTACTTCCATCAGCCCTTATATTAAGACGACCCTCAATAGCAGACTGAACAAGCATATTCGTATCATTGACAAGTTCTGTTACAGCCTCAATACACTGATTCAGGTTATTCTTGATTTCATTGAAATCACCATTATAATTATCAGTAATTTTAGGAGGAATATCCCCCTTTGATATCCTGTCAACATACTCCGCAGCTACATTGAGAGGGCCTATAACCGCATCAAGAATATTATTAATACCCTCACCTATAGGCCTGAATTCAAAATTAATCCCGGCTGTGTCGGCCCGGGTGTCAAGCTTACCGTCAAGTGCGGCCTGTGTAATACCGGTAACCTCTTTCATCATTCCTTTGATTATAGCCGCTATATTACGCATTATTATAAATGTCAAAAATGCCGCGAATACAACCGCAATGGCGATAAGTCCATACATAAACCCTATCGCTGTCTCAGCAAGGGATGTATTTCTTTCTACTGTCTCTTTTGCCCTTGCCGTTTTATGCTCAATCAGTTCATCGATGTGGGTTATGACTACTCTTTCAGACTGTCCACCTTCACCATGCAGAAGCTGATCAGCTTCTTCTCTCTGATTCTTCTTCACTAAATTAATTATTTCTTTCTCGTATTTCGCAAAACCTGCAAGGGCATTTTTTAAATCATCATACTGCTTCTGCCCCTTTTCTGTAAAAACGGTTTTTTTGTATTTATCCATATTAGACTGTATTATTTCATTCAGTTCAGCTATCCTTTCAACATAATGTTCTGCGGATTCGGATGAGTCACTGCCAATGGCTTCCATAAGATTCGCCCTGACTCTATGAAAACTCATCCCCACCTGGCCAAGCTGTTCAAGTGGCACTGTCATGTTTTCATAAAGCTTCTTATCAGCCTGTTCTATCCTTGTAATATTAACGGAGCCGACTACACCTATGGCCCCTGCAATCACTATCAGGAAAATAAATCCTGTCAGCACCTTCATTCCGAGCTTCATATTCTTAAACATCACGCCCTCCTAAAATATAGAATATGGCCAGCTTTTCACCCGCCTTTTAAATTCTTTAATGACCCCCGAAGCATGTCATTACAGCGTTCAACCATCGGTTCCCCATGCCCCGGATAAATAATACGAACATCCTTTCTGCAAAGCCTCTCAAGTGCCTTTACAAAACCTGTTTCATAAAGCGTTTTATCATCTCTCACTGAAAGAGGCGTATCACCAGAAAAAAGCACACCATCATCCCTGTTAAAAAAACATACAGAATCGCTGCTGTGTCCGGGTGAATAGATCACCTCAAAATTTCTATCTCCAAGTTTCACCATCTCCCCGTCTTTAAGTGTACGGTGCACCCCTTCAATCCTTTCCGAATAAGCGTAGACTTTCGGATTAAAAACCTTCTTAACATTTGATAACATCGAAGTATGATCATAATGATTATGTGTAATGACCACTGTTTCGACCTGCTTTTTCCCGACACCTGTAGGGAGTTCCAGTATCATTTCAAGTATCGAAAGATCCCGCCCGACATCAACGAGTGCATTAACATCTTCAAGAGTATTCCACGAACCTGTGATCAGATAAACATTCGAAGTATAAACCCTGCTCTTCCCTGTAAGGTTATATATTTTCACGTCGCCCACTCTCATCAATTTACCTTTCTAAACACCTGAGCATTAGGCACTACTTTTTGAAAAAGTCTTTCCACCTCAGAAGGCATTTTCTGAGTCTGCTCGGTAACAAAAAACCCCCCCTCGAGGAGATTTTCATGAAACATCTTAATGACATCCACCCTCTCTTCATGTTTAAAATGAAGAAGAACGTTTTTACACATTATAAGGCTGAAATCATTTTTTACCGGTTTTAAAGAAAGAAGATCATGTCTGCAATAATGCATGCATTTTATAAGTTCTTCAGAAATTCTGTAACAGCCAGAATCTTCAATTCGGGAAAAGTACCTTCCGAAAATTTCCGGCGGAATTCTATCAAGCTGCTCCCCGGGGTATTCACCTGATTCTATTATTTTTCCGAAAAGATTGCTTCCATCTATATCAGTCGCGAAGATCCTGACATTCCTGAATATCATATTCCCCATATTTTCACGAAGTATAATTGCGAGTGAATAAGGCTCAGGCCCCATGGCACATCCCGCATCCCAGACATTTATATATCTTTTTGTCCGGAGATAAGGTATGGCATAATCCCTTATCATCTCAAGGGTCTGCATATCCCTGAAAAAATAGGTGAATGCCATGGCTACCTGCTCTCCTTTATAAGATGTATTTCATCATCAGTAAAAAGTCTGTCTGCCTCAAGAACTATCACCAGTGCCCTCTCAGTCCTTCCTATACCTGCAACAGCATCTTTCCCCACTTCACTTGAAAAATGAGGAGTGTCCTGGATATCCTCAAGGGTCATACTTATAACATCAAGGACCGCATCTACGATAAGCCCGAGCAGGACACCCCGTATCCTTGCTATGATGATTACCGTATTTTTATCATAAGGTCTTTCTTCAATATTAAACTTGATCCTCATATCTATAAGCGGTATAATCCTCCCCCTGAGGTCGATAACCCCCTTCATGAACGCCATGGTATTCGGCACTTTTGTTATTGAGGTCAGGTTAAGCACCTCCTGGGCTCTAATCACATCTATACCGAATATCTCCTCGCCAATTGAAAAAGTTACATACTGCCGCTTTACGGATTCCTCTTTCTTAATTTTATCATTATTCTGCATATTCATAGTGGCCCTGCGCTTTCCGGATTATGTTGCAATTATCTGATTTAAAATTAATACATAGAAAGATTGCGGAAATAACACCTAAGTGATTTTTAATATAACACGTTTGTGATACAGGCCTAACACTAACGTGTTATAACGAATAACATTTTTGCTGTAATAGTTTTAATGCCGGACGTATCGGTTATCAATAAAATTGAGGCAATACTGCGGGCTGCAATAAATGTATTAAAAATCTAAAAACAGGCCGGCGATGCCCCGGCAGTATTAAGGCTTAAATTCACGGCTGGATATTGAATATTTCAGCAGCATGCTTTATGGCAAACCTGGTAAGACCGGATGTACTTGGTATACTGAGTTTCAATCTTATTTTCCTTCTGTAGACGTCCACAGTATTAGCGCTGATTTTTAGTCTTTCAGCGATTTCATCCCTTTTATATCCCCTGCCGATGAGCTGAAAAACCTCGAATTCACGATCTGTAAGATTGGCAATATCACTTCCGGCGGAGGGCTGAAAATAACTCCTGAAATGATTTTCAGCGATAATATTACAGACTTCAATGCTCAGATATATTTCTCCACTCCTGACTGTTTCAATTGCGTTAAAAATGGTGTCTGCCAGGTCTGCTTTTGATACAAACCCTCTTGCCCCGGCTTTGATGGCTCTTTCAGCATAAAGCGCGCCGTCATCCATTGACATTACAATTATTCTGACCTGCGGAAAGCTCTTGCGGACAATTCTGACAAGTTCAATACCGTTTATGCCGCTGCACAGTTCAACATCTACTATAATGTAATCCGGAATATCTATACACAAAGATTCCATAGCTTCACTAATAGAACCCGCTTCACCTGTAACTCTGTAACCACCTTTTTCCTCAAGTAATGCACGCAGGCCGCTTATAATCACAGGGTGATCATCTACTATAAAAACTTTTTCCATACCCCCTCGTGAAGACAAGTTTAATAACTAATGATAATTTACAGTCTGAAATATTTCAGGCAATGACATGTATGTGCTAAAAAAACTAACACTATCGTGTTATCCTCTGAACATGAAAAAATATTTATCTTATACAGAAGAAATGTTATGAAAAGAATAAATATACATATCGGGGAATACTATTCATCAGCAGAACCGGTCGTTATCTCTACCATTCTCGGCCCCTGCGTTTCAGTATGCCTTTATGACAGGGGGACAGGTACAGGAGGGATGAACCATATACTACTCCCGGGGCAGAAGACAGGCAGCGTATCAGCTGGAGGCTCCAGATACGCGATGAACGCCATGGAACTGCTGATAAACCAGATGATGAAACTTGGAGCTGACAGGTACAGGCTGAAAGCCAAGGTTTTCGGTGGGGCACAGATTTTCTCCTGCATGAAACAGGAAACAGCAATGGGACTAAAAAACATTGAAATGGTAGTTGATTTTCTGAAAACAGAAAAGATCCCTATTGTAAATTACAACTTCGGAGGGTATGAGCCGCGCAGGATATTTTTTTACACAGGGACCGGTGACGTACTTCTGCAGAAAATCAAATCATCAGAAGCCAGGGGGGAATTCGAAGATCTCCGAAAAAAAATAGCTGATATTGAAAAAAAGATCAACTGCAACAAAAGTATATTCTTCCTTGACTGAAAACACCTGACTGATTCAAAGATTAATTACAATTTCAATATTAGTGCCTTTGCCGCCTGTTATCGTCATTTTACCGTCAAGCTGTTCTGCGAGGGATGAAACCAGATTAAGCCCGAATCCCTTTCTTTCCCCATTTTTCACTTCCTCAGGTATTCCTGCACCGTTATCATAAACTGAAAAAATAATTTTCCCTGCATCTTTCTTAATGGAAAAAACAAGCACTGGCTCTCTGAGCCCCTCAAAAGCATGTTTATATGCATTTGTTATCAGTTCATTAATCATAACACCCATGGTAAAAAGGATCTTTGAATCCAGGCTGAAATCCTCGATATCTTTTATAACTTTAACCCTTTCATGACCGGGGAATACTTTAATTATATCAGCAACCAGATTATCAATGTAATCCTTTACCTGCAGATTTTTATAATCCACGGAACTGTTGAGTTTATCATAGATCAGTATCATACTCTGAACACGGAACCTTGCATCTTCAAGGGCCTGTACTGCCGTATTATCTGATATAGACATGGACTGTAGTTTAAGAAGACCGGCAATTGTATTCATGTTATTCTTAACTCTGTGATGGACTTCCCGCAAAAGCGTCTCTTTCTGTTTAAGGAGTTCTTTTATTTCAATCTCAGCTTTTTTCCTTTCAGTAATGTCCCGGTTGCTCCCTCTGCGTCCCGCGAATTTTCCGCGGCTGTCATATACAGCCCTGCACACATGGGATATCCATTTTGTTTCACCCTGTTTTGTTTTAATCCGGAACTCCGTCTCATTGGATAGAGGGAATTCATTTATACTGGCCCAGTTAATGCAGGGGCTGTTTCTGTCTTCAGTATATACAATATCACCAAGCAGTTCGGGCCCTGACAAAAATTCATCTGATGAATATCCCGATATCTCTTCACATGAGGGTGAAACATATTTCATTTCCCCATCCTCCCCGATCCAGAACTCCCAGTCATAAGTATAATCCGCCACGGTTTTATACTTTTCCTCACCATCCTTCAGAAGCGCCCTTGCAATCACCTGATCAGTTATATCAATATTAAAACCGAGATAACCTGACAACTCATCTCCGGAATTATAAACAGGGGTAGCAGTGCAGTATACCCATGTGACCATACCTGCGGGATCTTTAAACCTGTATTCCGCCCCCCAGGTATCCCCTTTCCGCACGGATTCATACCACTCTGACGCAACACGATCTCTGTCTTCAGGATGAAGCCCGTCAATCCACCCTTTTCCCCTGGACTCTTCAAAAGACCTGCCTGTCATGTCAAGCCATCCCCTGTTTACATAAATATAGTCTCCAGCCGGATTTGTCATATATATGCCAATAGGTGAACTCTCGATAAATGTGCTGAACTGAAGTTCCTTTTCCGCGAGTTTCCGTTCGATCTGTTTTTCCCTTGTTACATCTTTCGCGATGACCATTATAGCCTGGCCGTCATCAAGAATTACAGGAACCGACTGTGATTCGGCTATAACCGTTGTCCCGTCTTTTCTCATAAAGATCAATTCAACAGGCGGATTTGAGTTCCCGTTCCCTGCATTTTCAATCCTGCTGACAATGAGTTTCATGCTTTCGGGTGATATTGTTTTTTCGACCTCAAGGTTCTTCAGTTCATCAGGTGAATCATATCCGAGTCTCAGGGCCCCGGAGGGATTCGCGTAAATGTATTTTCCGTTTCTCACGAGGAATATAGCGAGCGGGCTTTTATCCACAAGTGTTTTATACCGGACTTCACTCTCATATAATTTCTTTTCAGCGATTTTACGTTCAGTTATATCCTCGACAATTGTCGCAAGGTATCCATTTAAAGGACGGTACGTGCTTATCCTCAGCCATTTATCAAAGGAGCGATGATATCCGTCAAAAATTTCCCCCTGGCCGGTCATTACTGTTTTCTTCCCTTTTTCAAGCCATTCATCTTCAAAGTCCGGGCATAGTTCCTGTATACTTCTTCCCTTAAGCTCTTCGATTTTCTTCCCGGTAATTTTTTCTATAGCAGGATTAACATCAGCAATAACAAGATCTTCAGGGGGCTCCCCTCCACCGGATACAGCTTTCTGTAAAACAAAACCGTTTGTCATTGAGCTGAAAAGGTCCCTGTATTTCTTTTCACTTTCATACAGGGTCTGGAACAATTTAATCCTGTCAGTAATATCCCTGCTGCCCACAACAGCACCTGTCACCTCCCCCTCTCCATTTCTCAGAACTTTACCGTTTGACTCATACCACAGGTAGTCCCCCGCTCTGTTTCTGTACCTGTATTCGGACCTTGCGGAACCGCTGTGAAAAAGCATAATCAGTTCATCTTTAATAATATCCCTGTCTTCAGGGTGCACATGTTCCATAACATCGCGGCCGATAAGTTCCTCACAGCTGTATCCCAGGGCCTTTTCAAATGAGGGGGAGACATACTGAAAGTGGTGATCAGAGTCCATTATGAAAACAAGATCAACCATGTTATCCGTAATCAGGTTAAACAAAAATTCCTTTTCTCTTAATTTTTCGTATTCCCTTTCACTTTCAGGCGCACATTCTGTGTTCTTTAGTACGCCATTCGGAGTATGGCCTCTACTGTTATTACAGCAGGATGGGGACTCTTCCCCTTTATCAAGTCCGGCATGAGATTCAAAAAGATCAAAAGCCATCTCCATGGATGCGAGAAGAGCAGTCTCCCCGGTATCTTTTATCACATAACCGTATCGTCTTATCCCCTTTACTTTTTGAACCATCTCATGCCCGGTATCTGATGTTAAAAATACAACAGGGAGTTCCCTTACCTTAAGGATCTCCACCGCAGTATCAGGGCCGTCGATCCCCGGAGACGGGTCGAGATCTATCAGCGCAAGCTCAATTGAATCATCAGATGACATCAGATTTATGGCCTGTTTTTTATCACAGGCAACAGCAACATTGTAACCGTTATTTTTGAGAATAACAGAAGCGGGAAAAAAAGTTTCTGAATTATTCTGAACAAGGAGAATATTTCTCTTCATATAAGAAATCATTAATGCTTCCGGAAATTTTTAATACAATAATATTACAAATAATGAAAGCAATAGTCAAACCGGCTTTTAAAATATTCCTGCACGACTTTAAATAAAAGGATAAAATCATTTTTATACACCCGGTTTTCCGGAGCAATTTACAACACGAATATTTTATAAAAGAGGAATCCGGAAGAGTTCTTTCTGTTCCAACCTGCCTGTTACGGGAAAAAACATAAAAAAGTCTCTGCTTCCTGAAGAGCAGAGACTTTACACTTTACGCAACGGCAACCTGTTTTTTAAATTGTAAACAGCGCTGTATAGTACTTCACACAATTTTTAATATTTTCAATACTTATATGCTCATTCGTCCCGTGCATCTGTTTCATTTCACTGTTGTCAACCCTGTAGGGAGAAAAACGGTAAATACAGTCAGACAATCCTTCATACTTTCTCGCATCTGTTCCCCCCACAACAAGGTAAGGAGACACAACAGCTTCAGGCCAGAGTGTCCTGACTGCACCTGCGATGCAGGAAAAACCGAATGAATCGACCGGTGAAATTATTGAAGGTTCATAAACAGTGTTCATTTCTATCGAAATATTTTTATCATTAATCATTTTCTCAAGCCGCGACTTAAGGCTATCAGAACTCTCACCATGAAGTATCCGGGCATTTATTACAGCTTCCGCATGTAATGGAAGCACGTTGGGGGCACCGCTCCCCTCCAGCATTGTAGAAGCAAGAGTTGTCCTCAGAAAGGCTGACCCGGAGGGTGTCTTTGAAAATATACTTTTAAAAAGAGGCGAAAAAAGCCACAGGTTGGAGAGAATCATCCTGCTGCCGAAACCCATTGCCGGTGCAAGGGACCCGAGCATCTCTTTAACCGCCCCTGTCAATTTCAGAGAGGGCCTTTTTGATTCGATCATGTAAACAGCGCGACTGACCAGTCCCGATGCGGTATGCTCAGGGGGCATTGAGGAGTGCCCTCCCTCCCCTGATGCTGTAAGTCTTATATTGACAAATCCCTTCTCAGCTATACCTATAAAGGCGACCGGCCTTTCAATCCCTTTAATGCCGTTATCTATTACGCATCCCCCTTCATCGAGTATATATTCAAAGGATAGACCTTTCTGCTTCAGATGCCGGGCAATCATGTCCGCGCCGTCATTACGGCGCGTCTCCTCATCATGGCCGAAAGCAAAATATATATCTCGCTCAGGTGTAATCCCTTTTTTTATTAATGCTTCAGCTGCTTCAAAAAGGGTTATAAGCTGAATCTTGATATCCTGTGTACCCCTCCCCCAGACAGCATCTTCTGTCACTTCTCCGGAAAAGGGAGGATATTCCCAGTCAGATTCAGTCCCCTCCTCAATCGGCACGACATCTATATGCGCGCAGAAAAGGGCAGGCTTTTTATCCCCGGAGCTCCCTTTCCAGTGATATAAAAGACTCAGGCCGTTAATCACCTCTTTAGTAAGATTCTGATGAGCAACCGGATATGCTTTTTCAAGGTAATTTATAAACTGCTGAAAGACAGCCATGTCTGTTTTTGTCTTATCATCATAGGCTATTGTAGGTATTTTAATCGCCCCTGAAAGGCGTTCAGCCGCGGTGGCGGTATCGAACTCAACATCAGGGAACTTCATTCCCTCCAGAAGTTTTTCCCTGCAGAGAAAAGTCCTTACAATAACTGTCAGTATCAGGACACAAAAAAGAAAGACTGATATTACTGCCGGATTCATTAATTTAATCCTCCTCTCTCTGAACTATTCATTTCCCGCACTTACCACCCATCCTCTGTTATACATATATCTTGCAGCAAGAACGGAAAGCAGGCCGCTCACAGGGATAAGAAGCCCTGCAGGTATCGATTTTCCTGTAAAAAAAGGTACAAGTGCTGATACAAGTATCACAAACGCCAGTGGTGTAACAGCAAGTTTCCACTGCCTCATTATCCAGTAAACCCCCAGGGCCCCGAAAAGGGCGGGCAGAATATTCTGGAAAGCCGGAGCCAGCACCTCTGAAGTCAGCACCGGGGTAAGAGGTACAAGAGCTATGACACCGGCAACTATTATAATTTCAGTAACAATAGTTGATGCCCCTATCGAAAGGGTGGCAATAACCTCCCCCTCGTCAGTAGAGCCCTTTACCCCCGCGTTATCCATTGCCATTGCGGCGCAGGGTATCTTCATATTGGCAAGATTGCCTGAAATAAAACTCAGGTAGGCACCGCTTATACCGACCATCGGGGTATATGTAAGCACCTCGGCAATACAGATAGGGAGATAGATCATCCATACCATTGCCAGACCTTTAAGAAAAGCGGTCATTGTGGGGAACAGGTTATAGTTAATGGAGATTATGGCGGGCACAGCAAGGAGCATCAGTATGACCGCTATTGAAGATACACGGCCCACGAAATGAATCCTTTCTTCATATAACAGGTGATTATTCGGTTTATTCATTACATTATCCTCGAATACAGAATAGCGAGAGCCATTGAAGCAATCATTGCGATTGAAAGTGAAAAGTTACTCAGCCAGTCAATGCTGTATCTTCTTATGAAAGCCGTGATGGCAAACATTATCGCAGCACTGGTAAGTATGGTAGCCAGCTGAATACCGCCGACGACAATGGGCTGGCCGATAAAAACTGAAAGCATGCCGAAAAAGAGGGAAGCAATCATTATCTCAAGCCATTTAGAATCGCTTTTCTTCATGTTATTCATTCCCTTCTGCATACGCTTTGCCAGGAGGAGAAAAAGTACAGGAGACCACAGGATACCGAGCGACATTATCCACATCGAATTGATGAATACCTGGTCAGTAAACCCGCTATACCCCAGGCCCTGCACCCCCATACTCTGGGCACCGATATTGGCAGCAAGAAGTTCGTAAGGTGCGGATCCGATTACACCAAGCCTGAGCCAGGGGAAAGGGAGCCCCAGAACAGGGACCATGGCGACAAGGGCCAGAAGGATCGGGAGGGAGGGAACGATCGAAAAAATGGCACTCGACCTTATGGCATCCAGCATCTTTTTTCTGCTGATACCGAGTTCAACGCCCCTCCTCCATGCGATAACCATGAAAATAACAGACTGGACAAAAACAACGGCAATAACAAAAGCAACCACAGTAAACAGCAGGCTGCTGTTAGCTATATCAAGGTAATTCATACACTCTCCTTAATCACCGGTTCAATTAATAAACTCTATGGCTTCAGATAATTTAAATATTTTTTCATTTATAGCGTTTTACGATTGAATTAGTACATTCGCTGTCATTCCGGTTTGCCCATTGGGCAATACCGGAATCTTAATAACAAAAATTTGTTACTGGGAACAGGATAAATCTTTTTTACCTCAAGATTCCGGCATTCCGTTGTCACTCCAGCCGGAATGACAATATTCTAATCATTTCGTAAAATGTTATAATAATGACCTTTAACTGTAAAGCCTCTATTTCAGACTTTAAAGAAACCTACTGATAGCTTAAGCCTGTCTGCCATTCCCGCGATCTCTTCCGTATTCGCCGTCATCTCCTCCGCACCGGAAGCGGTAATCTGTGTCATGTTTGTAATATCGCTGATTGAACGGACAATTTCCTCTGTCGCTGTTTTCTGTTCTTCAGAAGAATGTTTGATTTCATCTGATTTAATCTTTATCTGCTGCATCTCTTCATTTGCCCTGCGGTTTACCTCCACCTGGGCCGCCATGGCTTCATTTACAAGGGCCATCATATCAGTAATTTCACCAACGCCATGGATAATTCCGCCGATAACCTCAACACTTTTATGAACGCTTAAAAGCCCGTTATTTATTTCCCCTTCATTGATTTTTATCAGCCGGTCGATATCCTTGATACTGGAAGCTGTCTGTTCAGCAAGCTTTGATATCTCGTCCGCGACAACAGCAAACCCTCTGCCTGACTCTCCAGCCCGTGCAGCCTCTATAGCCGCATTGAGAGAGAGGAGGTTTATCTGCTCGGATATATCATTGATTATCTTCACAATATTCGATACTTCGCTGGAACTTGCCCCAATATTCTGGATACTCTGGTTCATTTCCGACAGTGAGATTTCACCTGTTTTAGCCTTGTCCGCTATATCCTCTGACAGTGTCATGGTACTGTTGACCCTCTCCTGCATCATCCTTACCTTGTCTGAAAGTTCATTTCTTATCTCGACAAGTTCATCAAGTGTCTCCGCCTGCCTGGTTGCGCCGGCAGCGACCCCGTCCATTCCGGCTGAAATTTCCTCTATAGTTGCGGTGACCTCTTCAGACGCGGAAGCCTGGTTCTGGGCATTATCTGAAAAAGTCACGGCAACAGAGGAAAGCTGCTCAGATGATGTTGCAAGCTGTGAAGCCATATCAAGAATTCCGGTCATCGCCCCCCTTATCTTCGATGAGAATGAATTAAATTTTTCGGCCAGATCTCCGAACTCATCATCATAAAGCTTCTCAACCTCAACAGTCAGGTCACCTTCTGTTATCCGGTTCAGTCCGTCGCTGAAGCTGTTAAGTGACTTCATAATCCCCCTGAAAACGATATAACCTGACACTGAAGAGATAAGAATAAGCAGTGCTATCATTGATATGCTTATCATTTTTGACAGGGCCTGTATTCTGTACATCTGTTTTTCGTAATCATCTGTAACAGCATCAATTGCGTCCATATAGGAATTGAAAAGGCTCAACAGCCTTTCGGCTCTCGGCCTTGTAACTGTATTGTAAACGGCAAGCTTTTCTGCAGGACTCCCTGTAATCTTAATTCGGGCCGCGGAAGCGTGAAGAGCAATGTGATATTCCTTCAGTTCATCAAAAATTTTTTTTCTCTCGGGCTCAAGCGATGAATACTCAGCGGTTTTTTTATAATTATAATACCATTGGCCGAACCCGCACTGTGTAGGATCAAGTTCCCCGGAAAAATCTGAGCCGTCTAGGATTGATTCAAGAAGTCCGTTCATCCACTTAAAATGATCAACGAGAGTTGTTTTAAGAAAAATAACATCGTTATGATGTTTAATGGTCCTGCCCGCTATTATCTTCCCTCTCTGTTCAATTATACTTACAGTGGCGGCCTCAATAATAATCAGCGCTATTATAAGAGATATTATCATTACCAGTTTTTTTCTTACTGTAAAATTCATCATTACAATTCCCCGTTTAAAACATCTCCAGAATTTTCATCTTATACGGCCATACGGATACAAGTATTTTCCAGATTAAAGCAGAACAAACAATAAATACCGATATAAAAAAACTGTTAAACCGTAAAGTAAAAATATTAAATATTGATATTTAATACATTCGTTACAGTTTTTTTACACCTGTGAAATATATAATTACGAGGCAGCAGAAATCCTGAACAGCAGGCTTCAACACACTCTTTAATCAGTAACAAATGTAGTGAATATGACCGGGATAAACAATACTATAAACAGCCTGCTGCCGCATAAAAGGACCACCTCTCCGGGAATGAAAGTTTTCACTGATAAACGTAATTAAACGGTCTGTATAGAACTGCAACAGAAAGCCGGTGTGCCCGGAATTTACCTCTTACCGGAAAATTGATCCGAGAACACCACGAACAATTGACCTTCCTGCCTGGCTTGCCGCAGCCCTGACAGCGCTTTTCAGCACTGTCTCCGCGAGGGTATCTTTCTGCCTCCCTTTACGTGCAGGTTTTGCCTCAGCTTGAGCCTTTTCACTCCTGATCTTCTTCGCCCTTTCCATGAGCATTTCATAGGCGGATTCTCTGTCGATCTCTTTTTCATAATGACCATACAGCACAGACCCTTTTATAACAGCATCACGTTCCGAATCAGTCACAGGGCCTATCTGCCCGAATGGCGGAAGGATATAGGCGCGTTCCGTAATTCCGGGTGCGCCCTTTTCGTCAAGAAAAGATACAAGGGCCTCGCCTGTTTCAAGTTCGGTAATGGCTTTTTCAATATCCAGTTCAGGATTCAGACGGAAAGTCTGTGCAGCGGTCTTTACCCCTTTAAGGTCATTGGCGCTGAATGCCCTGAGCGCATGCTGCACCCGGTTGCCCAGCTGCCCCAGTATCCGGTCAGGCACGTCCGCCGGGTTCTGCGTGATAAAATATACTCCCACACCCTTTGACCGTATGAGGCGCACAACCTGCTCGATCTTTTCAACAAGTACAGAGGGGGCTTCGCTGAAGAGGAGATGTGCCTCATCGAAAAAGAAGACCAGTTTCGGCTTCTCCAGGTCACCCACTTCAGGGAGCTGTTCAAAAAGTTCAGAAAGAAGCCACAACAGAAACGAGGAATATGTCCTGGGTGACATCATAAGCCTGTCAGCAGAGAGTATATTGATAACGCCCTCCCCGTTAACGTCTGTCTGTATAAGGTCATTGAGGTCAAGTGCAGGTTCACCAAAAAGCTCATCTCCCCCCTGCTCTTCAAGGGCAAGGAGAGATCTCTGTATAGCTCCGATACTGGCAGCGGAGATTCTGCCGTACTCAGTTGTGAACTCCGATGCATGGTCTCCGGCATATTGCAGCATGGAACGGAGGTCCTTCAGGTCAAAGAGGAGAAGCCCCTCATCATCGGCAATTTTAAAAACAATTGAAAGAACACCGCTCTGGGTATCATTAAGGTTAAGGAGTCGTGAAAGGAGGAGGGGCCCCATCTCTGAGACAGTTGTGCGCACCGGGTGCCCTGACCTGCCGAAGACGTCCCAGAAGACCACACTCCCTGCAGCGAATTCAAATTCCTCCACACCTGCTTTCTTCAGCTGTTCATCAAGTCTGGGACTGCTTTTCCCCGGGCGGCATATTCCGGAGAGGTCACCTTTAACATCAGCCATGAACACAGGGACACCTATCCTGCTGAAGTTCTGCGCCATTGTCTGCAGTGTAACAGTCTTCCCTGTGCCTGTGGCACCTGCAATAAGGCCGTGCCTGTTGGCCATCTGAGGGAGCAGTACAAGTTCATTTTTACCTTTAGCTATAAACATGGGTGACAGTTTCATTTTTCACTCTCCGGATAGGTTTTATATTTTATAGAATTTAGTGATAAAAAATTTTCAAGCAGAAAATATACATTCTGCCGGAAGACCTCAATAATCCCAGGTCACCCCCTGTAAAACCCCTCCAGCAGTTTATCCGCTATAAAGGTTTCGCCCCTTGCAGGGTCTGCAACAACAATGGCCTCGCTGTATGACTCTTCGGAATATAGAAGAGAGAGACCTGCGGCATCATTCACCTCCACGCCGTTAAACCTCCTTTCAAAAGCAAGTATCAGATCAGCAAAAGATGAATCATTAGACACAATCCCCCATGAGTTAATCCCTGAGAGCACAACAGGCATCCCGCTCTCCCTGCACACTCTCTCAAGCACGCGCCTGAAGTTAAGGTAAAGATAGAGCTGCTGCCGCCTTGTCATCCTGTGAAGCATTGAAGGTATGGGGTTAAAAGCAAAGCTGTGCCAGAATGGCACCATCTTTTTCATGCAGGAGGAGAGTCCCCCCTCCGACCTGTACATCAGCATTACTCCCTTAATTTTTCTGTCAGAGTCTGATGCAAGCCTGAACACCTGCAGTGCCGGGTCCTCCACTGCCTCGGGAATTCCGGAGAGGCATATACTCCCCATGTCTCCATAATAGGCGTCAACA
>ERZ795057.241-NODE-241-length-58562-cov-15.523151_pt1 | contig 58562 bp, 53 predicted proteins | sample MGYA00375141_ERZ795057 | MGnify/ENA primary metagenome ERZ795057 (study PRJEB30186, sample SAMN05720163) | activated sludge metagenome | isolation source: Anaerobic digester | place: Hong Kong | collected 2015-01-26 ...
TTGCACCCTCCGTATTACCGCGGCTGCTGGCACGGAGTTAGCCGGTGCTTCCTCCGAGGGTACCGTCAATGGCTGCGGGTATTATTCCGCATCCCCTTTCTTTCCCTCTGACAGAGCTTTACAACCCGAAGGCCTTCATCACTCACGCGGCGTCGCTGCGTCAGGGTTTCCCCCATTGCGCAATATTCCTCACTGCTGCCTCCCGTAGGAGTCTGGACCGTGTCTCAGTTCCAGTGTGGCTGGTCGTCCTCTCAAACCAGCTATAGATCGTAGCCTTGGTGAGCCGTTACCTCACCAACAAGCTAATCTAACGCGGGCCCATCCAAGAGCAATAGCTTAAATCAGAGGCCATCTTTCTCCTGCAGACATGGGCCTGCAGGACGTATGCGGGATTAGCCCGCCTTTCGGCGAGTTATACCCCACTCCAGGGTAGGTTACCCACGCGTTACTCACCCGTGCGCCGCTGTACTCGCTCCCCGAAGGGAACTTTCTCGCTCGACTTGCATGTGTTAGGCACGCCGCCAGCGTTCATTCTGAGCCGGGATCAAACTCTTATGTTTAATCTCGCTATGCGTTTGCACGCTGTTTTCGCCTTCCACTATTCAGTTTTCAAAGATCTATGCGCAGTAAGACAACTTTACAGTATTGACACCTTTTTTAAACGGTTGTCAACTGAAAATTTCATAAAAGAACTTACTGCTGTGCTGCGGGTTGTGTATCTAACAACCTTCCCTCGAGCTGTCAAGGGGTTTTTAAAACTTTTTTCAACCCGCTTCCAACGCCGCTTTTGGCTTGCAAAAGCTTGCCCCTTGTATGCGAATTCAAAGGACCTGTCAAGGGGTCAATTCATAAAAAATTAATAATTTTTACTGGCCGCTGCGATGCAGTCCCTGAACCGTTCTGCAGACACTATTGAGGTATGCGTTCTCCCCTGCCGGTTCACCTTTTCAGGACAACGTAACCCTGGCAAACCTGCGCTTGCCCACCTTGATGATGTGCGTTCCCCGGGCGAGCACGAGCTCGGCATCGGAAACCTTCCCGTCATCGACATGCACTGCGCCCTGGGCGATCATGCGCCGGGCCTCGGAGGTGCCCGAGACGAGCCCCGCCTCCTTGAGGACCGAGCATATCCAGGGCCTCTCGAGGTTCAGGCTGACCTCCGGCATGTCCTCGGGCAGCTCCTTGGACTTGAAGACCTTTACGAAGCCGTCCTGCGCGGCAGCCGCCTGGTCGTTCCCGTGGAAGCGTTCCACCATCTCGAAGGCGAGCTTCATCTTGGCATCCATGGGGTGCAGGCCGCCGGAATCGACGGCCCGCCTCATCTCGGCGATCTCCGGTATGTGCAGGCCGCTGAGCAGCTCGTAGTACTTCCACATGAGGGCGTCCGAGATGGACATGACCTTGCCGTACATATCCGTGGGCGCTTCGTCCACGCCGATGTAGTTGTTGTAGGACTTGCTCATCTTCTGCACGCCGTCGGTGCCTTCCAGCAGCGGCAGGGTCATGATGACCTGGGGCTCCTGCCCGTAGGCCTTCTGAACCTCGCGGCCCATGAGCAGGTTGAAGACCTGGTCCGTGCCTCCCAGCTCGACGTCAGCCTCAAGGGCCACCGAGTCGTACCCCTGGACAAAGGGGTAGAGGAACTCGTGGATGCTGATGGGGTGCTGCGCATGGAAGCGCTTCTTGAAGTCGTCCCGTTCCAGCATGCGCGCCACGGTCTGCACCGAGGTGAGCTTGATGAAGTCGGAGACCACCATGTTGTCCATCCACTCGGAGTTGAACCTCATGATCGTCTTGTTCGGATCGAGGATCTTCTTCACCTGCTCCTGGTAGGTCTTGGCATTGGCAAGCACCTCGGGGCGGGTCAGAGGCGGCCTGGTGGAGCTCCTGCCGCTGGGGTCCCCGATCATGCCCGTAAAGTCTCCGATGAGGCAGATCACGTCATGCCCGGCGTCCTGGAACTGGCGCATCTTCTGAAGCACCACGGTGTGGCCCAGGTGGATGTCCGGGGCGGTGGGATCGAACCCCACCTTGATCCTCAGCGGCCGTCCCTTCCTGAGCTTTGCGATGAGTTCCTCTTCCGATACGATTTCAACGATACCGCGTTTCAGTTCCGCTAACTGTTCAAGCACTGCATGCCCCTTTCCTTGATTCTTAAAAAAATTCCCTGCACACGTCCCCTCTCCCGTGGGGAGAAGGGACGTGCCCTTCTCTTATTTCGCGAACCGCACCGCCCTGCTCTCGCGGATGACCACCACGCGGATCTGTCCCGGGTAGGTGAGCTTCTCCTCGATGGCCTTGGTGATCTGCTGGGCAATGAAGTCGGCCCCTTCGTCGCTGATCTTGTCCACATCGACCATGACCCGCACTTCCCTGCCCGCCTGGACGGCATAGGCCTTGGAGACGCCTTCAAAGGACGTGGCGATGGTCTCCAGCTCGACGAGACGCTTGATGTAGTTCTCCAGCATCTCGCGCCGGGCCCCGGGGCGCGCCGCGGAGAGCGAGTCCGCCGCCTGGACCAGGAACCCGTAGACCGAGTTCACCTGGGCCTCGTTGTGGTGCGACGCAATGGCCTCCACCACCTTGTTGGACTCGCCGTAGCGCTTGGCTATGTCGGCGCCGATGAGTGCGTGCGACCCTTCCACCTCATGGTCCACGGCCTTGCCGATGTCGTGCAGCAGGCCGATGCGCTTTGCCGTCTTCTGGTTCACGCCCAGCTCGACGGCGAGGATGCCGCAGAGGTGGGATACTTCCAGCGAATGCTGATAGACGTTCTGTGAGAAGCTCGTGCGGTACTTGAGCTTGCCTATGAGCTTGATGAGCTCAGGGTTGATGCCGTGCAGGCCGAGCTCGAAGGTGGCCTGCTGGCCGGCCTCCCAGATATTGTCGTTGATCTCCTTGGTGACCTTTTCCACCACGTCTTCGATGCGCGACGGGTGGATCCTGCCGTCCACCACGAGGGTCTCCAGGGAAAGCCTCGCGATCTCACGCTTGATGGGGTCGAAGCTGGAGAGGATCACCGCATCCGGCGTGTCGTCGATGATGAGATCGACCCCGGTGGCCGCCTCGATGGACCGGATGTTGCGTCCCTCCCGGCCGATGATGCGGCCCTTCATCTCCTCGCTGGGCAGGTTCACCACCGATACCGTCCGCGCGCTCACCACATCGGTGGAATAGCGCTGGATCGCGGTGGAAAGGATACGCTTCGCCCGTTTGTCCGCCTCGGCCTCGGCCTCATCCTGGATCTGCTTGAGCAGTTTGGCGGCCTCGTGCCTGGTCTCGCTCTCCAGCGACGCCATGAGCTCCTGCTTGGCCTGGCGGGAGTCCATGCCGCTTATCTCTTCGAGCTTTTCTATCTGCTGCTTGCGCAGGGCCTCCACCTCGGTCTTCATGGTCTCCACATGCCTTGTCTTGTCCGCCAGAGACTGCTCGCTCTTGCGCACCTCCTGCTCCCGCTTGTCGAGCTGGCCGAGCTTGTTGTCGATGAGCTCCTCGCGCTGATGGATGCGCTTCTCGACGGTGGAAACCTCCTTCAGACGTTCCTTCGCCTCGGCATCGCTCTGGGTCTTCGCCGCGAAGATGATCTCCTTGGCCTTGAGCTGTGCCTCGGCCTCCGTATTTGCCGCCTCCTTCTGTGCCTTTTCGATTATGCGCGCCTTATCGGTCCTGGCATCACCGATGGTCTTCCCCCTGATGAAGAAGTTCACCCCGAATCCAATACCGACACCTGCAAGCAGTGCAACGGTTATATAAACCAGTTCCATTGTCATACCTCACCTTCTTTATATATTCCGGCTTGGGTTACCACGAAACGTACACATGCATCCCAGGGGTCGACCGGCAGTTCTTCGACCAGGAACTCATCCAGGCACACCCCTATGAAGAGGGTGTCCGGATTGCCCCTGATCAACCGGTCGTAATAGCCCTTGCCGTACCCAAGCCGGTGCCCGTACCGGTCAAAGGCTATTCCGGGGACGAAGATGAGATCGATCTCCCTGACCTCCACGTGGTGCCGCGAGGTGGGTTCAAGGATCCCGTATGCCCCCCGGGTAAAATCCTCTCTCGTTGCGGCAGATGAAAAGGCAATGGTGTCGCCCAGAACCTTGGGGAATAAGATGCGCTTGTCAGCAGGTCTCCACAGGGGCAGAAGATCAACCTCCCCCCGTATGGGCATGTAGAGGGATATCGTGGAGGCATGGGCATAATCCGCAAGAGCACGGATACGTTCGATGATGGTGCCTTCGAGACCGTTCCGGACCTCTTCGGTAATACCCTGCCGCCGAGCAAGCAAGCGCCTGCGTAACTCCGATTTACTCTGCATATCCACCCGGATCAAAAGGTGGTGTATGGAAGATAAGGATTTCCCGGGGAAATCCTTGAGAAAATACCGACACTGGCGTTATCAGTATGAGGACAACCCGTATGGACCCGCCTTCAATCGCTTTCAGCAGTGCCCTCCTCTCAGCGGAAGACACATCAATCACGGGGAGTTCAGGCGGAATCCCGTGTCCACTCCGACTCGAGAGGTGTTGCCGTTCGGTCCAGGGGGTTGAGTATCGTTTTCATTTTGTCGCATTCTCGATGTGTTCGATCATATGGCCTATCTTCTCCGATACCGTCCGCCTCAGTGTTTCCAGCTCCTGACGTGTCTTCGCCACATCATCGGCCATGTGCAGCATGGCCATTGCCACCAGTTCGGTGGTCGTCACTGCCTTGCCCTTCTGCTGGATGTCAGACACCTTTTCATTGATATATCTCGACAATGACTGTATATGGCTCGCGTCGCCCCCAGCCTTTACCGAATATTCCTGCCCGAGTATCTGTATGGTTACCGTGTCGTACAAAATCTTACAATGCTTCCACACACTTGATCAGGTGTGCCACCTTCTGTTTGACCTGTTCTTTTTCACCCAAGAGACTGTCCATCTCCCGCTTTAACCCTCTTGTCTCTTCCTCCTTTTCTCTAAGCTTAGTGGTCAATTCTTCGTTCGTGCTTTTCAGAGCATTCACCGTCTCTACCAGTTCGTAGATCTTTTGTTCAAGGATTTCAAGTATCTCCAAGAGATATTCTCCTTCCATTATCCCGTGAGAATTATACATCCATCAAGCCCATCAAAGTCAAGACTTGAATGCATGTGTTCTCGAAATGCCTGCACAACCGCCCACCCGTTCCTCCGGGGCGATCCAATCTCCTTGTACAGAACCGGAGATAAGAGTAATAGTATTCACACAGGACGCATGGATGGCCGATATAATAAGAGAATTTTCACTATGGAGGTGAGCAATGGACAGGCCCTACCTTGACACGCTCTACGAAATGGCCAGGCAGCTCAATACGGCCCAGGATCTCCCGGCCATCCTCGATACGGTCGTGAACCATCTCCCCAAGGTTCTGGATGCGAAATACTGCTCCCTTTTCACCAGGAACCCCGCCTCGGGCGACCTCGAAATCAAGGCCCACAACCACCAGGACATCGGCCAGGACCCGTTCATCTCCGTCGGGGCACAGCGCGACAGCATCATGAACCTGGCCATGGCCAGGAGCAGCTCGCTCATCATCCGGGACATCGAGGAGGAGATCGGGTTCCAGAACAAGGACAAGTACACGACCAAGTCCTTCATGTGCATCCTCATCAAGCAGGAGGACAGGGTGCTGGGCATACTGAACCTCGCCGACAAGGCCTCCGGGGATTTTTCCAAGGACGACATGCTCATTGCATCCATCATCTGCGAGCTGCTCGGTGCGTTCCTGAGCCGCATCGATTACAGCGCGATCTGACGGGGCATCTCCATGAGCTTTACCTGCGGGATAGTGGGCCTGCCCAATGCGGGCAAGTCCACGCTCTTCAACCTGATCACCAGGGCAAACGCCCCTGCGGAGAACTACCCCTTCTGCACCATCGACCCCAACATCGGGATCGTGAACGTGCCCGATGAGAACCTCGACGCCATTGCCCGCATCATCAAGCCCGACAAGATCATCCCCACCACCCTGAAGCTCTTCGACATCGCGGGGCTCGTGAAGGGGGCGTACAAGGGCGAGGGGCTCGGCAACCAGTTTCTGGGGCAGATCAGGGGGGTCGATGCCATCGTCCACGTGGTCAGGTGCTTTCAGGATGTGAACGTGACCCATGTCTACACCGATGTCGACCCGGTGCGCGACATGGAGATCATCCTCACCGAGCTCGTCATGGCGGACCTCGATCTCGTCCAGAAGCGGCTGGATGCCCTCAGGAAGGGCATGCGGCTCGGCCGGAAGGACTTCGCCGCCGGAGAGCCCGAGCTCCTGGAGAATCTGGTCGCCGTCCTTTCAAAGGGCCAGTGCATCGCGGACACCGACCTCGACTTCGACCAGACCCAGATGAAGGCATGGGGGATCCTGACCGCCAAACCCTATGTGATCGTGGCCAATGCAGGGGAGGACGACTTCACCAGGGGCTCGGTCCAGATCGACAACCTCAGGGCATGGGCGGAGACAAAGGGCAAGAAGGTGGTGTCCATCTGCTCCCGGTTCGAGCTGGAGGCATCCGAGCTGGAGGATGACGAGCGGAGGGAGTTCCTCGAATCCATCGGCATCGAACGGTCGGGATCGGAGGCGCTCATCGCCGGCTGCTACGAGCTCCTCGACCTCATCACCTTCTACACCCCGGTGGGTCAGACACTGCGGGCCTGGACGCTGAAGAAGGGCGGCACCACGTATGAGGCCGCGGGCCTTATCCATACGGACATCCAGAACGGCTTCATCAAGGCCGACGTCATTGCCCTGGAGGACTTCCTTTCCAAGGGAGGCCTCCACGGCGCCCGGGATGCCGGGGCCCTGCTCACCGAAGGCAGGGAATTCGTGCTCAGGGACAAGGACGTCCTCGTAATCCACTTCAGGTAGGCTCCCCATCTCTTGATTCCCTTCCAAGCACCGGTATAGTATAATAATACAGTTCAATCTTGTACTGTCTGTGGGGAGGGGATGCATGGTGAACGAAGCCGTACTGTCAAGGGTCTATCTGGAGGCCGTCCTGCCCTGCCTGGAGGTCCTCACCCTCAGGGACACAAAGGCGTCTGGGATCGCCGCCCTCTGGAACGGGAGCATCCGGTTCTGCGTCGGCCTGTCAGGCCCCCGCTGCACGGTGGAGCTCAGGGGGTCCGGGGCCGCGGTCACGCCTGCCGCACTGCCGAACCCAGATGTCGGGCTCTTCTTTCCCCACGTGAGAATGCTCAACAACCTCTTCAGAGGCAAGGGGCTCCAGATCGCACTGCCATGGAAAGGCATCACCAGGATCAAGGGCCTCCTGACCTTCTCGAAGCTCGCAGAGCGCATGCAGGCGGTCCTGGAGAGCACGGGCCGCGAAACCCTCGAGCTCAGGGCAGAGCTCATGCTCGGCCTCATGTCCAGGGCCATCGCCGTCCTGGCCCGGCATGACCCCGAGTACAAGGCCCAGGCGTCCCACCTCCACGGCGTGACGGAGTTCAGGATCAGAAACGGCCCGACATCCCACGTGGACTTCTCCGGACGCGCTGCAAAGGCCTCCGTCGGCCCGGCACCATCGCCCGACTTCATCCTGGAGTTCGACGACAGTCCCCTGTTCCTCGATGTGGCCGACGACAAGGTGGATGTCCTGGCCGAGGCATGCCTGGGCCGGATCTCGCTCAAAGGCGACCTCCATATGGGTCAGATCGTCAATATCGCCCTGGACAAGATCGGCGAATACCTGCTCTAGGGGGCACGCATATGCCGTACGCATTCGATACATCACTGGACCTGTTCAGACGCGCCGCCCGCGTCATGCCCCAGGGCATCTACGGGCACTTCACCCCGGTCATCCTGGTGCCGGGCTCGTATCCTTACTTCGTCGCCAAGGCCAAGGGGTGCCGCTTCTGGGACGTGGACGGCAACGAGTTCATCGACTACATGTGCGCCTACGGGCCCATGCTCCTCGGCTACGCCAACGACAAGGTCGACGATGCCTTTCGGAAGCAGGCCGCCCTCGGCTCCTGCTGCTCCATTGCGACGAACCTCTCCGTGGAGCTGGCGGAGCGGGTAAACCGCACGGTGGACGGGGCCGACTGGGTCATGTTCGCCAAGAACGGCGCGGACGCGACCTCCATGGCGATCATGATGGCCCGGGGACACACGAAGCGCCCCAAGATCGTCCTGGCGGAGGAAGGGTATCACGGCACCCAGCCGTGGGCAGGCACCAACTCGGTGGGGATCACGGCCTCCGACAGGGCGGACATCCTCATGGTGCCCTGGGGGGACCTCGACGCCTTCAGGGCCTTGACGGCCCGCCACGAAGGGCAGATCGCAGGCGTCATGTTCACGCCCTACCACCACCCGGTCTTCGGCGACCAGAGGCTCCCCGAGCCCTCGTACTGGCCGGAGATGAGAAGGATCTGCGACGAGCACGGCATCGTGCTCATCATCGACGACGTCCGCGCCGGGTGGCGGCTCGACATCAAGGGCTCATCCCACTACTTCGGCATCAGGCCCGACCTGGCCTGCTTCAGCAAGGGCATGGCCAACGGGTACGCCATTTCCATGCTCGTGGGGCTCGACAAGCTCAGGATCACCGCATCCAAGGCCTACATGACCGGGTCCTTCTGGATGAACGCCCCGGAGATGGCGGCCGCGCTCGTGTGTCTGGATGAGATGGAGGCCCTGGATGCCGTCAAGGTGGTCAGGGAGCTCGGGGAGCAGCTTACCAAAGGTCTCGGCGAACTGGCCGCCAGCCATGGACTGAAGATCTCGATCACCGGCCCGCCGGCCATCCCGTTCATGAGGTTCGCCAACGAGACCAACTTCATGAGGTCGCAGCTCTTCTGCGGCGAGTGCGCGCGGCGCGGGATCTTCTTCCACCCGCACCACAACTGGTTCCTCTCCACGGCCCACACGGAGCGGGATATCGCGCAGACGCTGGACGTGGCGGATACGTGCTTCAAAATCGTGAAGGAGAAGTTCGGGGGTTAGCACCTGGTTGCAAAGTTACCTGCCATGTCGTTCCGGGCGTCATGATGTGTCATTTCGAGCGGAGCGAGAAATCTCCGTGCACTGTCATCAGAGATTTCTCAGTCATTGCATTCCTTCGAAATGACAGGGCGAATGATACACACCTCCGCGAGAAACCCTGACAGGTGGGCTCGGACGGAATCCACTGCGTTGTCGGGTATGACGCTTCGAGCATCACTGCTTCACCGGTTTGAGCTCCACGAGGACACAATGGACCAGAACCCTGTTGGCCTGAGGAAAGTAGCTGAAGGCGGGCCCGTCGCCGTACCGGTACGGAATGAGCCTCACCCTCCCCTCGAAGACCGTGCCGGGCGATGAGGAGCTGAACCTCTCCTCGACCTCGTCATCGGTATAGTCCTGTTCCGAGATGCCCACGAGATGCCTCTTCGTTGTGTAGAACGCGAAGGAGAGGTCGGGCGGTTTACGGTCTTTACCGACGGACCCTGCGAGCTTTGCCGAGGGGTAGCAGGTCAGGGAGAGCTCGAGTTCGTCCTGAGGGGAGCGCTTCACCAGCCGGCAGGTGCTGTCGGTCTCCAGGATGAGGCCCGGCCGGAGCCCGGCTGCCATCAGGACGAAGGCCTCCTTGAGCTTCTGCTCTGCACAGATGGAGCAGGGGTCCGCATCGGCCTCGGCTATGAGTCGAAAGGCCTCGTCGGGAAGATCGAAGGCGAACGGGCCCTGCGTGGCCGAAACCAGGATGAACGCAGGGACAACGATGAGGGTAAGGACGGCATGTCTCATGGGGAAGCCGACTCCTTGGCGGCAAGAAAACGGGAGATGAACGCATCGATGCCCGATTCATACACCTCCGTGGATTCCAGGTACCCCCGGTTGTGGGAGCCCTGTATCTCCACAAAGGACCTGGGGCCCTTGAGGGAGTCGTACAGGGCCCTGCCGTGCCGGAAGGGTATGATCTCGTCGTCCGGGCTGTGGATCACGAGCACGGGGATATCCACCCTCCGCAGCTCATCGAGCGTGTCGTAGACGTAGCCGTCGAGGACCCATGAAGGGACCCAGGAAAACCGGTCACGGGCAAGCTCCCGGATGGAGACGAACGTGGACTCGATGATGAGGATCCCGGCCGGATGGTGTGCTGCGGTCCGGGCCGCGACGGCTCCGCCCAGGGACCTTCCCCAGATGACGATATCCCCGGGCGGGACCTTCCTGTTTACGACCAGGTAATCCCATGCCGCATCAGCATCCGTATAGGTCCCCTGCTCCGTGGGGGTCCCTTGGCTGCCGCCGTAGCCCCGGTAGTCGAACACGAACATGGTGAGCCCGAGCCTGTGGCCGATACGGATCGAATCGAGACAGTCCTCGACGTTGCCCCCGTTACCGTGGCAGAACAGGACCGTGCCCCGTGGATTCCGTGCAGGAACCAGCCAGCCGGAGAGCCTCACCCCGTCGGATGTCTCGAACCTGATGTCCTCATACTCCAGGTTCAGCTCTCCCGGTGTGTGACGTACCTCACGCTGGGGGAAGTAGACCGCGTGGGAGATGCACCCACACAGACAGAGTACGGGTACCATGGCAAGTATCCATCCGGCCTTCTGGCGTCTCATCCTTCGCGCCCTCAGAAGAACAGGTTCCAGAGGACCTTCGCCTCTGTCCGATAGTAGCCCCGCATCAGCCTGCGGGCAACGTCCACGGATATGCTCCGGTCGGGACCCAAAAAAAAGCTCTGCCTGAGCGCCGCCTCGAGGTCGTTGAACCCGTCCCAGGGACCGTAGTAGAGGTCCCGGACCGAGCAATGGACCTTCCACATCCCGGTGATGGATTGCATGAAGCCCGCCGAGCCTCCGGCCCCCACGGCATAATCGTTCTCCAACACACCCCCGATGAGCAGGCCGGTCTCGAACATCACATATGCCAATCCCGCGGATCCTGTGTCCAGGGCGATGCCGCCGCCCGGGTTGACCTGATAGACCGGATGACCCCGGAGGTCCTCACCTCTGATCCGCGTGAATCCCGTCCTGATCTTCCATGAAACCGGATGGAAGAACCTGTCCCTGGGCGTGAGGGAGGTTATGTCGATGAGGTCCAGTTCCTCGACGACGAGCTTCCGGTCCGAGGAATAGTACCGCAGGGCGGCATCGGCGAAGATGAGCTGCGCACCCCGGATGTATCCGTCGTCGTTGTCCATGAGATGATGGTACGCGGGCCTGATCCTGATCTCCTCGAAGACCTCGTCCCCGTGGAAACCCGCTCCCACGGCGAAACGGTTCGAATGATGTCCCGCGGTGGGCTCTGCAGGCACCGGGACCTGGCCGGCGATGTCTCCCTCGGACACGCCCAGTCTGCTGCGGGCCTGAAGGATCTTCATGAGGCGCGCCTGATAGGTCTCTGCGGGTACTTCGCCCCTGGTATAGAGGTACTGCAGGTACTCGCTGCCGAGATCATAGGTCCTTATCTTCTCCTGATCCGTGGTCTCTCCCGATTCAAAGGGGTCTTCCCGGGCATCTCCGGCTGCAAGCCCCAGGGCCTTTTCCTGCAGGGCATCGGAAAGGCCCGAGGCGAGCCATTTGATCTTGGTGGTGCGCGAGGGCCTGTAGAACGCGCCCGTTACCATGCCCTGGTCTTCGATCATCCGTATGGAATCCAGCGGGATCAGCCATCCGTGCACCCGGTCCGAGAGCCTCACGCCGGGCCGTGCCGCCTCGAGGAGGAAGAAGAGGAGGTACGAGCAGTTCTCGTCGAAAAAGTAGTAGTCCGAGGCGATCATATCCAGCTCGCGGATATGCAGCATCATCCTCCTGATCTCCGGTTCCGTCAGGTTGAGGCGATACTCCCAGATATCCCGGTGATCCACATCGCTGTATTCCTGGAGCTTGGCATAGTAGGGCAGCACGGAGAAATACCCCGGATAGAGCCCCACCATGCTCTTGACGGCAAAGGAGGGGCCGAAGGTCTCTCGGGTGAAAGCCGAGTAGCTGACCGAGTAGGCGAGAAGCTTGCTGCCGTTGGCCGTCCCGACGGCCAGGAGGGTGTGCCCGTACATGGAGGCGGGGCTGTTCAGATGGGCCATGGGGAACACGAGGGTGACCGATTCGGGCCTGATCCTGTCCATGAACTCCAGGAAGCTTCGGCACTGAGGAACAGGGAGGCGGCCCGGATCGAGCCCGGTCCGTTCCTTTATCCACTCATAGCGGGCAGCGAACCTGCATACGGCCGAGTCGTTCTCATCATCGACCGGGTCGAAGAAAGCCCGGACCGTGGCCTCCAGCTCGGCTTCCGGATTCGTCTTGCCGTCGGTCGCCAGGAAGAACTTCGGGTCGTCGATGACGCTCTCGACGCCTGAGCACGTCTTCCTGTAATGCACGAGGACATGCCAGTACGGATCTTCATGGAGTCTCTGCTGCCTCACCGACTCCAGTATTCGGGCAAGGTAGGGCGCATCCTGGGCATGAACGGTCGGGATCAGGAAGGCGGACAGGAATATGCCTATACAAAGGGAGGAGGTGCGGCTGTGCTTGACCCAGCACCCCCTCCCGGAATCTCTGCGCATCAATGGAGCGCTACATCAGGGATTCGATGTTTCTGAGCACATCACCGCTCTTGACGTCCGGGGATGTATAGATCTGTGTGAAGTTGTTCTGCAGCCTGGAATAGAAGTCCCCCCTGCTCGCTTCGGGCACCTCCATGAGAACGGCCAGGGTGTTGAGATATTCCCCCTGCCCTCGGGCTATGTCGTTCGCAAGGTTGTCCATGTTGTCCGCGACATAGTTGTTGAGCCGTTCATTGCCCACGATCTTGCTCGGCTGGGAGCAGTTCAACGTCCCGGACGAGATGCCGAACGTCTGGTTGCCCGATGTGCCATTGGTCGTTACCGCCAGTACCTGGAAGAGCAATGCCTCCTGCCCCTTGAAGATGATGGATCCCAGTCCGCACCCGGTGTTGCTCTGGCTTGCGAGACATACGGTTGCGGAAGCGGCGATGAAACCGACGACGATGAATGCTGCCACGACTTTCCTCATAACCATTCCTCCCTCAAAGGTTTTTTTCCATAACGTTTTGTTTCCGGTGCTGCCCTGAGCCATGGAACCTACAGAGAATCTATATATAAAAGGGTCGATGGGCGAGGTCAAGGTGATTGTCCTGCGAGGCGGATCTCCGATCCGGCTTACCGTGCTCGTGGTGCCGAGCCCGAGCATGCCCTTGACACCTGCATGCCACATTATTCGGAAGATACCCGGTCCGGGCAGTCACAAAAAGGGGCAGACCCGCCATCCGTGCCGGCAAGGTCTGCCCCGTCGGTTCGATATTCGTGATCAGTACTCTTTGGTCAGCTTGTCGAGCTCGGCCAGCGAGAAGACCGGGCCGTCCTTGCACACGTACTTGCTCCCCACGTTGCAGCGTCCGCACTTGCCGATGCCGCACTTCATGCGCATCTCCAGGGAGGTGAGGATGTTCTCCTTGGAGAACTTGAGGTCGAAGAACACCGGCAGGGTGAACCGGATCATGATGGGGGGCCCGCAGATGACCGCAACCGCATTGTCCGAGCTCGGCGCCACTTCCTTGCACACCGTGGGGACGAACCCCTCCCTGCCCTTCCAGGTCGAGTCGGCCTTGTCCACCGTGACGTTCAGGTTGAGGTCCTTGCGCTTGCCCCACTCCTCGAGCTCATCCTTGTAGATGAGCAGCCCCGGAGTCCTGGCGCCGTAGATCACCGTGATGTCGCCGAAGCGCTTGCGGTTGTCTCCATGGATCATATAGTTGATCAGCGAGCGCAGCGTGGTGAATGCGAAACCGCCGCCCACCACCACGATGTTCTTTCCCTCGAGGAACTCGATGGGCCAGGAGTTGCCCAGCGGTCCCCGCACCCCCATATGGGTGCCTTCCTCCATCTCGTGGAGGAACGTGGTCACCTGGCCGGCCTTCTGGACGGTGAACTCGATGTACCCCTTCTGGGTCGGAGACGATGCGATGCCTATGGGCGACTCGCCCTTGCCGAACACGGAGAGCTCGGCGAACTGGCCCGGCAGATATTTGAAGTTCTCTTCGTCAGCCTTGTTGATAAAGGAAAGTCTGAAGGTCTTGATGTCCTTTGTATCGACTTCCGTGATGATCTTAGAGACCTCAACAGGGATCGGTACATATGGGTTCTGCATTCGGAGTCTCCCTCACAGTTTGGAAATATCTTCAACGATCTTTCTGATGTCCATGTTCACCGGGCAGTACATGACGCACCGTCCGCATCCAACGCAGGCGATGGCATTGAAGTTGTCGACATAGTAGCGGAACTTGTGCATCACCCGCTGGCGCCACCGCTCCTTCTGGGAAGGTCTCGGGTTGTGTCCGCTCGTCTCCTTGGTGAAGAGCGGGAACATGCAGGAGTCCCAGTTCCGCAGGCGCTTTCCATCCGCATCCTTCACCTCGTCCTGGATGTCGAAACAGTGGCAGGTGGGACACAGGAAGGTGCAGGTGCCGCAGGCCAGGCACTTCTTGTGGAGCGTCTCCCAGAAGGGGTGCTCGAAGTTTTCGTCCAGGAACTTCTTGATCTCCTTGGCCGGGACGGCGGACTTGATCTCCTTGGCGGCGGACGCGGCCAGCTCGCTCTTTTTCGTGTCGGAGGCTGCGTCGGCCTTGACGGAACCGAAGTACTTGGCAAGCTTGGCACCCTTGTCCGTCAGGAATTCCGCCAGGTAGGCGTCCCCGAGGTCCGTGAGCATGACGTCGACCCCGTCGGTGGAGGCGGGGCTGCCGCCCACGGAGGTGCAGAAGCAGGTGGAGTACGGCGGGTGCACGCATGCCAGCGCCACCACCGTGGTGTTGTTGCGCTTGTCGATGTAGTACGGGTCGCGGTAGCTCTCCTGGTCGAAGAGCATGTCGAGCAGGGCGAAGCTCCTTGCATCGCAGGGCCTCACACCGAAGAGAACGGCCGGACCGCTCTCGTTCACGACATCGGCGAGCTCCATGCCCTTGTCGGTCCGCTTGTACCTCATCAGGGTCTCCGAGCGGGGGAAGAAGAATCCCTTGGGGGCGTTCTTGGTGTTCTTGTAGCCCTCAAGCTCGCACTTCGTACCCTTGAGGAGGGTGAACAGCACATTGTCCTCGTCCTTTACCGGGGCGTACAGGTTTGTCTCTCCTGCAATCTTTTCCGCGATCCCAGCAAGTTCGTTCTTCTTTACCAGCAGTTTTTCCATGGCACTCTCTACCTTTTGTCTGCGATTTATAGGAGCCCAAGGCCCGAAAGAAGAGGCTTCGAGTCGATGTTGTGGAGTTTGAACCAGTCCTGCGCACCGCCGAGTCCGAGGGCCACGCCGATGAGCTCGGTGAAGTAGAACACAGGGACCCGGTTGTTGCCGGAGGCCCTCATGTCGAGGTTCGCCTGGCACAGGGGGCAGGCCACCACGATGCAGTTGGCGTCGGCCTCGCGCGCCATGGCCATGAACTTGTCCGCCATCTTCTTCACGACGTCGGACCTGCTGATGGACATGCTGCCTCCGCAGCAGTCGGTCTTGTACGACCACTGCTTGGGCTCCGCGCCCAGGGCCGCCATCATCTTGTCCAGGAGCACCGGGTTCTCGTAGTCGTCGAACTGGCAGACCTCGGGCGGCCTGAGGAGGAGGCACCCGTAGTAGGCCACGGGCTTGATGCCCTTCAGAGGCTTCCTGACCTTGCTCTTCAGGTTGTCCAGGCCGATGTCGTTGGCGATGATATCGATGGGGGTCCGTACGGCGACCGATCCCTTGTAGGGCTTGCCCACGGCCTTTTCGATCTCTTTCTTCAGCTCGGCATCCTCTTTGAGGTTGTGCTGGGCGCTCTTGAAACGGTTGAAGCAGGCTGCGCAGGGCACCATCACGTCCATGGCGTCCTTCTCGGCCGCGACCAGGTTCCGAGCCGACAGGGCCACAGAGAGCTTGAAGTTGGTACTGTGGGCCGCAGTGGCACCGCAGCAGGACCAGTCCTCGACTTCCTTGAGCTCGATCCCAAGCGCTGCGCTCACCGCCTTGACCGACTGGTCATATTCCTTGGCCGTGGCATGGAGTGAACATCCCGGATAATATGAAACTTTCAACTCGTGCCTCCTTTATCCATCAGGAAAGCTTGGTGTCTTTGAAGATCTTCTTCACCGAAGACATATCCTTGGTCCTGGGACCGAAGGGGGTGATCTTGCCCTTGAGGAACATGCTCAGACCCATGTCCAGATCGGAGAAATAATCCCCGGAAAGGAGCTTGTAATGCGCGAGCATGATCGGCTCGTTGACCCTTCCGAACATCTTGATGCTGGACAGGAAGGCCTTGTGCAGGGCCAGAATGTTCTTCTGCGGTACGGCGATCCCCTTCTCGACGGCCATCTCCCTGAGCACGTCCATCATGCGGGCGATGTCCACGTCATTGGGGCACCTCGTGACGCAGGTCTCGCAGGACGCACACAGCCATATGGTGGAGCTCTTGAGCACCTCGTCCTTCATACCCAGCTGGATCATCTTGATGACCTTGTTCGGGTTGTGCTCCATGACCGACGCCATGGGGCAGCCCGCCGTGCACTTCCGGCAGTGGAAGCACCTCTGGATGGGCACACCCTTGATCCTGTCGTTCACTTCCTGCAGAAACTGTGTCATATCAGCTCCGTGTACCTCTCGATTATGGGTTGTAGATGAAATCTTCCTTGTCGTTCTCTTTGTACGTGCTCAGCGGTGGAACGTCATCCATCGATGCGCCCGCCCGGTGTTCGAAGAGCTCTAAGGCGTCCTTGTCGAGCTTCTTGAGGAAGTTCCTCAGGTCCACGCCCATGGGGCACACCGATACGCAGGAACCGCAGTCCACGCAGCGTCCCACCATGTGGTAGGTCCTCAGCAGCTGGAAGACCTGGGTATCCGTCTTTTCGGCACTCAGCCCCACGAACTGCGGCATGGACTGCTCCACGAAGCAGACCTTGCAGTAGCAGGACGGGCAGGTGTTCCTGCAGGCATAGCAGCGGATGCATTTGGCCATCTCCTTGGTGAAGTAGGCCCAGCGCTCCTCGATGGAGAGCTTCTCGAAGGCTTCGACCTTCTCGTACTCCTTGTCCGCCGACTTCGCCGGCGCCGGATCCCCGGTCATGACGTCGGATATCACCGGGTTGTTGAACCGGCAGGTGATGCAGTTGTCCGCATACACATCGCTCAGGGCGACCTTCTTTTCTCCGGTGGAGATCTTCACGGTGAGGGAGTCGCCGGAGACGGCCCCTTCGAGGACCTCCTCGCCGCCGACGGCTGCAGAGAGCTTCCTGCCGTCGATGTACCCGCTGCAGGGCACGCCGAGGATGACGACATCGTCCCGTGCATACTGCTTCTCCTGCAGATGGATCACCAGAGATCTGCTCGTGCATCCCCTGGCCACGATCCCCACGACCTTCTTTTTCTTGTCTTCGGGTTTGACCTTCTTCTGGGCCTCACGATGGGCGCTCAGGATGTCATGGGCGAACTTGGCAAGGTTCTGGGTGCACGTGGCATCGAACACGAGCCTGTCCGCCTCGGCGGGGTCGGTGATGAAACACGGAGTTGCGGTGAGCGGCAGGGTGCCTCGTTCGTAGCCGATGACCACGTCCACCTTCTTCTCAGTGAGCAGCTTTTTCGCTTCTTCGCGTAATTTCGTCTCTACGTTTCCCACGGCTTATCCTCTATAGAGTTTTGACGAGCTTGTCGGCAGGACCGATCGCCCTGACCTTCTCGGTAACGCCCTTGATGACCTGGGCAAACCGCTCGCCTTCGGATGCAGAGCACCAGGTGAATGTGGTCCGGTCAGGCTCCATGCCGATATAGGAAAGGTACCGCTTCAGCATGGCGAACTTCCTCCGGGCCGAGTAATTCCCGGTGATATAGTGGCATTCACCGGGGTGACAACCCGATACGAGCACACCGTCCGCCCCTTCCTGGAGGGCCTTCATGATGTAGAAGGGGTTGATCCGGCCGGTGCAGGGTACCCTGATGATCCTCACATTCGGCGGATACTGGATCCTGCTGATCCCCGCAAGGTCCGCACCGGCATACGTGCACCAGTTGCATACGATGGCGATGATCTTCGGTTCCCATCCATCGGTTGTCTTCGCTTCAGCCATAATGTCTCCATTCACACGCTGTCCCCTCCCCTCCGCCTGCGAAAGGAAGGGGGATTATGTTATGCGGCAAATGCCGCTATCTGGACCAGCACCTCTTCGTTCGTGAACCCGTTGAGATCCACGGCATTCATGCGGCACGACGCCGTGCATACGCCGCAGCCCTTGCACAGGACCGAGTTCACCACCGCAGCACCCTCCGCCGCATTCACGGCAATGGCGCCGAACGGGCAGTTGGCCTCGCACAGCCCGCATGCCGCGCAGAGGTCCTTGTTGACGAACGCGGTCTTGCCCTCGGCCTCGATGAGATCCTTGGTGAGGATCGTGCAGGCCCTCGACACGGCCGCATTGGCCTGGACGATGGCGTCCTCGCTCAGCTTGGGGGCGTGGGACATGCCGCACATGAATACCCCGTCCGTAGCGAAGTCCACGGGGCGGAGCTTCACGTGCGCCTCCAGGAAGAAGCCGTCCTGGTTGGTGGGCACCTTGAGCATCTTGCCGATCTCTTCGTTCTGCGGGTTCGGAACCGTTCCCACGCTGAGCGCCAGCATGTCGGCATCCAGAGTTACGGGGGCGTTCAGGATCGGGTCGAAGACCTTCACGGCGAGCTTGCTGCCGTTGTCGACGACCTCGGGCTTGCGGTCCTCGTCATAGCGGACGAACTTCACGTTGAGCTCCCTGGCCTTCTTGTAGAAGTCCTCCTTGAGCCCGAAGGTCCGGATGTCGCGGTAGATGATGGTGACGTCCTTGTTCGGGTCCATCTCCTTGATCTTGAGCGCGTTCTTCATGGCCTCGCTGCAGCAGTAGCGGCTGCAGTACGGACGCTCCTTGGTGCGGGAGCCCACGCACTGGATCATGACGAAGCTGTTCGCCTTGGCGACCTTGGCGTCCTTCTTGGCAAGGAGGTCCTCCAGGTCTCTCTGGGTGATGACCTTGTCGGACGTGCCATGGAGGTATTCGTCGGTCTTGAGTTCGTATGCGCCGGTGGCGACGATGACGACACCGTGCTCGAAGGTGGCGCCCACGTCCTTGTTCTTGATGGTGGTCTTGTAGTTGCCGATGAAGCCCTCAATCTTCTCGATGTCCGAATCGGTATAGACGTGGATCAGCGGGCTGTCCTTGACCTTCTTGAGCAGCCCGGCGAGGTGCGCCTTGGCATCGAGCCCCTCCAGGGTATAGTGGAGCTTCGCGTAGTTGCCGCCGAGCGAAGATTCCTTCTCCACGATGTACGACTCGAAGCCCTGGTCTGCTAGTGTCAGCGCCGCAGTGATACCTGCCAGGCCTCCGCCGATGATGAGAACCGCATGGTTCACCTGGAGCTGGCCCGGCTTGAGTGGTTTCAAATACTGGGACTTCGCCACCGCCATGCGGACGAGGTCCTTGGCCTTCTCCGTAGCAGCCTGGGGCTCGTGCATGTGCACCCAGGAATCCTGGTCGCGGATATTCGCCATTTCGAAGAGGTAGCGGTTCAGGCCTGCCTTCTCGCAGTTCTCCTGGAAGAGGCCTTCGTGGGTCCTCGGGGAGCAGGATGCCACCACCACCCGGGTAAGGTTGTTTTCCTTGATGACCTCCCCCATCCTCACCGCAGTGTCCTGGGAGCAGGTGAAAAGGTTGTCCGTGGCGAAGACTACGTTGGGGAGCGTCTTTGCATACTCGACGACCGCGGGCACATCCACGACGCCGCCGATGTTGATGCCGCAGTGGCACACGAACACGCCGGTGCGTGGGCCGATTCCCTTGATGTCCTTCTCAAGCGGCACGTCCGGCTCCGCAATCATGGTGCCCCTGCGTTCTGCGAGGAGCCCTGATGCGCAGGCGGCGGCACTGCTCGCCTCCATGACCGTCTCGGGGATGTCCTTGGGACCGCCGAAGGCGCCGCAGACGAAGACGCCGTCGCGGGAGGTCTTCACCGGGTTCTCGAGGTCGGTCCAGCAGAAGCCGTGATCTTCGAGCTCGATGCCCATGGCCTTCGCAAGCTGCTCCGCTTCCTTGGGCGGCGTCAGACCGACGGAGAGCACCACCATGTCGAACTCCTCCTCGATGAGGGTGCCGTCTTCCTTCACATAGGTGATGAGCAGGTTCTTGGACTGCTGGAGCTCCTTCACCGATGAGGGCATGGAGCGGATATAGCGGATCCCATATTCATCCTTGGCGCGGTTCACGAACCGGTCGAAATCTTTGCCGTGGGCGCGGATGTCCATATAGAAGATGGTGGGCTCCAGGTTCTTCGCGTGCTCCTTGCCGATGATGGCCTCCTTGGTCGCATACATGCAGCACACCGAGGAACACCAGGAGTTGCCGCAGTTGGTGTCGCGCGAGCCGACGCACTGGATGAATGCTACCTTCTTCGGCTCCTTGCCGTCGGAGAGCCTCTGGACATGTCCGAAAAACGGACCGGATGCCGAGAGGATACGCTCGAACTGGATGGAGGTGACCACGTTGGCATAGGTCCCGAAGCCGAACTCGCCTCTGAGGCCCGCATCGAAGGTCTCGAAGCCGGGGGCCGCGATGACGGCGCCGACCTCGATGGTCTCCATCTCGTAGTCGTCATTATGATTGATCGCCTTGGCCACGCAGGCGTTCACGCACATGTAGCACTCGGAGCAGATGCCGCAGCTCAGGCAGCGGCTGGCTTCCGCCTTGGCGTCTTCCTCACTCATGCCTGAGATGACTTCTTCGTAGTTGGTCCGGCGCTTGACGGGATCGAGGTGCTTCATGTGGACCCTGGGCTCTTTCGGGACTTCCACCAGGTCCTTGGGGTCCTTCTCCGCCAGCCTGACATGCAGCTTGGCCGCAGCCAGAGCGTCGAGGCTGTCGCCCACATTGCTGATGTCCTTGTCTTCAACACCTTTGGTCCAGTACTTCACCCTGCCTTCCTTGACATCGACCTTCGAGAGGTAGCGGTCGATGGAAATGGCCGCTTCCTTGCCCGCATTGACGGCCATGACCACGGTGGCGGCGCCGGTCTGGGCGTCACCGCCGGCGAATACGCCGGGCATGCCGGTGGCAAAGGTGAAGGGATCGACGTCTACGGTGTGCCACTTGCTGATGGAGATGCCCTGGTCCTTGGGCAGGAACCCGAGATCAGCCGACTGGCCGATGGCCGGGACGATGGAGTCGCACGGGATGATGTACTCGGAGCCTTTTACGGGTACCGGACGGCGCCGGCCGGATGCATCGGGCTCGCCGAGCTCCATCTTCTGGCACTCGATGCCCGTGACCTTGCCGTTCTCACCGACCACGCGGACCGGGGCGACCAGGAAGTTCATCTTGATGCCCTCTTCCTCTGCCTCTTCGATCTCTTCCCTGGCGGCAGGCATCTCGTTGCGGGAACGGCGATACAGGATGAACACATCCTTGGAGCCGTTGCGGACCGCCATGCGCACAGCGTCCATGGCCACGTTGCCGCCGCCGATGACCGCCACACGATCACCCAGGGAGATCTTCTCGCCCAGGTTCATGCGCTTAAGGTAGTCGATGCCGTGAACGACGCCCTGCATGTCTTCGCCGGGGATGTCGAGCTTGGTGCTGTTATGGGTACCACAGCCGAGGAACACTGCGTCGTGCTTCTTCCTCAGGTCTTCGAAGGATATATCCTTGCCGATCTTTGTGTTGCAGAGGATCTTGACTCCCAGGTCCTCGATGACCTTGATCTCGGCCTTGATGATGTCGCGGGGAAGGCGGTACTCGGGGATGCCCATGGTAAGCCAGCCGCCAGGGATGGGGGCCGACTCGTATACCGTGACGTCGTATCCTTCCGAGGCAAGGTAGTAGGCGGCGGTCAGGCCTGCGGGACCTGCACCGACGATGCCCACGGTCTTGCCCTTCTTCTCTTTCTTTTCCGGCACGAAACGGGTGTCGGCATTGAGGTCCAGGTCGGCAACGAAGCGCTTGAGGTGCATGATGTCGATGGCCTCGTCCACCTTGGCCCTCTGGCATGCGGTCTCGCAGGGATGGTTGCACACGCGGCCGCAGACAGCCGGGAAGGGATTGTCCTTCTTGATGAGCTTCAGGGCGTCCTGATACTTGCCTTCCCGGATCAGCGCCACATACCCCTGCACGCTGATGTGCGTGGGACAGGCGGCCTTGCAGGGTGCCGTACCGATCTTGTCGATGGCGAACCCGCTGGGAATGGCCTGCGGGAAGTGGCGGAAGGTGGCCTTGCGGTCGCCGAGGCCTTCGTTGAAGTCCGAAGACACGCTCACCGGGCAGACATTGGCACAGTCGCCGCAGCCCGTGCACTTGCTCAGGTCGATGTATCTCGGGGCCTTCAGGAGCTTGACCGTGAACTTCCCAGGATCTCCCTTCACCGACTTCACGGTGCGCTGGGGAAGGATCTGCACGTTCGGATGCCGCCCGACCTCCACGAGCTTTGGAGAAAGGATGCACGCAGAGCAGTCATTCGTGGGGAACGTCTTGTCGAGCTGGGCCATGACACCGCCGATGCTGATCCCGTTATCCACGAGATACACCTTCATGCCCGAATTCGCCAGATCGAGTGATGCCTGTATACCCGCGATACCCGATCCGACAACCATTACTGCGCCGATCTTTTCGCTGTTTTTAGTCACTTGGGGCACCTTTTTTTGAATGAGTACTCATTTCTTGGAATCCGTTATACCACAAGAGAACTTTCGCCGTCAACATATTGGCTTGAGACTGACATGAACGACCCTCAGCGGGGGAGCACCGTGTCGAGCTTTTATTATCATTCCCCCCGACATGCTCGTCCCTCTTCGCCCTAAAGGCTTGCAAGCTTGTCCGAGAGGCTCACCACATGCTTCATCTCCTCGATGATGATCTTCTCAATGGTCTCCTGGCCCAGGGCCTGGGGGACAATCTGTTTTATGCCGGTATAAAAGAGAATCGAGTTCCTCTCTGCCTGAATGGCCATGGTCAGGACATCCCTGAGGGTCGTTGCGGCTGAAAGCTCGTCGCACATGTTCTTCTTGAGATTGAACACCTTACCGTCGGTGAAGGTCTTGATATAGGCTGCAGCCATCTCGTCAGGGTCATACCCCTTGTAGGCGTCACTCAGGATCTGTGAACGCATGGAGGAGAAAAGCTTTTCATGCCCGACCTCCATACCGGACAGGCTCAGAAGCATCTGCTTGATCTCTGGCTCACTGAAAAGGGTTGCGGCCTTCTCATAGAACCGGGCTCCCTGGCGCTCGATTTCTTCGGCCATCTCGAAGATCTCGTCTGCATTGAAGTAAATCTTCATGATCAACTCCTTTCATAACTTGATTTTCACGATTGGGAATGCACCCCTGACACGGAGTCTCACGAAGCCCCCCACTGTCCGCCAGGGGCCGCGACCGCAGTCTCCCGGAACTCTCTGCAGGAATTGATCTCTGCTGTGCATCCCGTTCATGCTCCCTACATCCCAGATCATCGCCAGCAGTGAACTCCTCTTCACTGACAGCCTGAACACTGATGATAATTGAACCTTCCCATCGCGGTCAAGGATGAACTGAAGTACAGATATAACCTTATATATATGGAGAGCAATCGTGACGACTACCGAGAACCGGCTTTCTTCAAGGAATTCATGCGATAGATGAATGCAAGAAGCTCGGCCACTATCTGGTAGAGATCCTCGGGGATCTCTTCATTGATGTCGAGGCGGTACAGGGCTTCCAGCATGGTGGTATCCTTTTCTATGGGGATCCCGTGCTCCCTGGCAAGGGCAAGTATCTTCTCGGCGACAGCCCCCCTGCCCTTGGCCGTAACCTTGGGGGCGGCATCCTTCCCCCGCTCGTATTTGAGGGAAACCGCTTTCTTGTCCTTGTTGTTCATACCAGCACATCCACATTCATACGGTGTGCGGCCACAGGCTTTCTGTGCTGCACGTCTATGGATAGGACACCCAAGGGATTGAGCTGCCGGGCCAGCTCCTGCACATGCATCCTGAAAAAAGCGGCAACATCCTCCGACCCTGAACACAGTTCGACGGAGACCCCCCTGGCCGTCCTCAGTACGGTACTCTCCACAAGGCCCAGGGCATCGGTCTCCACATCGAAATGCAGCCGGTAATCGTTGCCTTCACGCATCATGGTCACCTTAGCCCTTCCGCGCTCATCCTCGCCGATGAAAGGGATCAGGAGATATGCGATGGTATTTGGGGGAAGCTGGGAATATTCCTCCACGAGCCTTGTGACAACCTGCATCGCGGCGGGATCATTGCCTTGCTCGCCTGCAAGCTTCCGAATGATCTCCTTGAGGTCAAAGGATGCCATGGGGGTTGTGCCGAACTTTCCCACGATCTGCTCCACGAGCCTGTCGAGGACCTCGGGAATGAGCTTTGTCACAGGCGCCGTTTCCATGGGTTTCAGAATCACCTTCGGAGAGGTGGCATGCACCCTCAGGTTCAGTACCTGGTCCTTCTGGAGGTCCAGGGTGGTCTCGACGATGAACCTTTTTCCGAACATGGAGACCATGACGAGCCCGTCTTTCGCTGTGGAGAGTACGGTGGCTACGACCTGCCTCCCGACTGCAAGAGCGGAGGCCTTGCCTTGAACGACGATATCGCCGGAGAGAATCTGGGTCGGAGTGACGTGCATGGGCTCTCACCCATCAGGACTGGGGACTGCCGACCTTGATCATGAGCTGGATCTCGCCCACAGGGATGCCGGTTATCTGGGAGATCTCGATGTCGTCGTACCCCCCCTTGTGAAGCTTCTGAACGTCGGACTGGTTGAACTGGCGGGACTTCTTCACCTTGAGCGAGGTCTCCTCAAGGGCCTTGATAAGAACCTCTGCAGAACGGATCTTGGTATCCATATCCGACATGATCTTGCCGAGGACTTCAACCTTCTGCTGAACATGGTCCTGGAAAGACCTTGATAGTCCCTGTGTCTGGTCCACCACCGTCCTGAGTTCGTCAAGAAATCCGGGTTTGAGCCGTCGGCGTTTCTCCAGGACAAGGAGAAAAACGACAAAGGCTATCAGGATGACCTGGATAACGAGCTGTGCGAAAAGAAGAAGGTGTGTAGGATCAGCAAGGGGATGCAACAAAATTACACCACCACGTCGATGAGGTGCTTGACGTCCCTGGAACCGTCTTCCCGGGAAGAGTCTGACTGGTCTTCGGATGATTCGCTGTGTGTACTATCCTTGGCCTGCCTCTTATTCTCCTGCTTTGCCTTCTCACTGATGGTGATCTCCTGCGCCTTCTTGGACTCGGTCACTTCCCGGCTGCGCTGCATCCTTGCCCGTGCTTCCTCTTCAGTGAGAATCTGCTTGGCCACCTCGGCATGGACAAAGGGATTCTGATTGACTTTCTCGATCCTCCCTGCCTGGGAGAGTATGGTTGAGATTTCAGTCGGCCCAGCCATAGCGTTCCCTCTCACCTATCCTATCGGACTCTTCATATATCAACTTAAACTTGCATTTGCAATCAATTCCTTTGAATACACGTCTGTAATCAAGATGCTACACAGGCACTGCAGATTGGCTGGCACAGGGTGAACAGCTATTCCTGCGGTTCTCCCACTTTTTGGACTGATCCGCGCATTCCTTCCGTGAAGAGTCTCCCGCATGACTCGAACATGATGTAGCGGGTGGCGAGCAGGGGAATATTCTTTTCCTGAGCCAGTTTGATGGCATCAGGTGCGGGTCGCTTTCCCCGCACGAAGATGATGACCCTGAGATCCAGCGTATCTGCGGTGCGGACCACCAGGGGATTCGTGAGGCCGGTGAGGAGGATGGATCCCTCTTTTGCAAATGCGAGCACATCACTCATGAGGTCTGCGGCAAAGGCCCGTTCAACCTCCATGTTCAGCTTATCTTCGCCAACGATCACATCGGCATCGAGGATATTCTTTACTTCTGCAAGGGTCATACACCCTCTCCTCTCTCATTCCATCACTTCTTCGACATCAGATACCGATGCATGGCCCTGGCGGCCTTCCTTCCGGCACCCATGGCCAGTATGACGGTGGCAGCACCGGACACGATGTCGCCGCCTGCAAATACACCTTCCCGTGAGGTTTGTCCAGTCTCTTCATCGGCAATGATGTAATTCATCTTGTCAGTGTCCAACCCCGAGGTCGTGCTCTGCACCAGCGGATTGGCACCTGCCCCGATGGCAACCACCACAGTATCGACATCGATGACGAACTCACTGCCTTCCAAGGGTACAGGCCTGCGACGCCCTGACTCATCGGGTTCGCCCAAGTCCATCTTGAGACATTCTACACCAACCACCCACCCCTTGTCATTGCCAATATAACGTGTGGGATTGGTCAGGAGGTGGATCTCTATGCCCTCCTCCTCGGCATGGTGGACCTCTTCGACCCTGGCAGGCATCTCGTCCCGTGACCGACGGTAGATAAGATAGACATGATCAGCCCCGAGTCTCATGGCGGTCCGCGCCGAGTCCATGGCCACGTTCCCCCCGCCCACGACCGCGACGTTCTTCCCCCGGACAATGGGCGTGTCGTATTCGGGAAACTTGTACGCCTTCATGAGGTTCGACCGGGTAAGGTACTCGTTTGCCGAGTAGATCCCGTTGAGGTTCTCGCCCGGGATGTTCATGAACATGGGGGAGCCGGCGCCCGTGCCGATATACACGGCATCAAACCCTTCATCGAACAGCTCGTCCACGGTCATCGTCTTCCCGATGACCGTGGATGTCTCTATCTTCACCCCCAGCTTCTTCAGGTAATCCACTTCTGCCGCGACGATGGCCTTGGGGAGCCTGAACTCGGGAATGCCGTACACCAGTACCCCGCCGGGCTTATGCAGGGCCTCGAAGATGGTGACTTCATGGCCGAGCCGGACAAGATCTCCGGCAACACTGAGCCCTGACGGCCCCGATCCCACAACCGCCACCTTCCTGCCGGTCGGTGGGGCCATTTCAGGGAGCGCACCATCACCATGGGTTCTCTCGTAGTCGGCAACAAACCCCTCAAGCTTTCCTATGGCGACCGGTTCGCCCTTCTTCCCCCGCACGCACTGCTTCTCGCACTGGGATTCCTGGGGACATACCCTTCCACACACGGCAGGAAGCGCATTGGTGTCCTTTATCCGCCGTGCCGCACTGATGAAATCACCCTGTACGACAAGCGAGATGAAACCCGGGATATCCACCTCCACCGGGCAACCCTGCACACATGCGGGGTTTTTGCACTGGATACACCTGAGCGCCTCGGCCCTGGCCTGGCCAGGGGTATATCCCTGAGGGACCTCGTTGAAGTTGTGCGCTCGTTCTTCCGGGTCCTGCTCGGGCATCCTCTGGCGGGGGATCTTCATCCTGTCTTTCATATCCATGTCGTCGGCCTCACCATTGACCCCACTCGTCACGTTTGCTCGAGCAGTAGTGATCGTAGCACTCCTTTTCCTCTGCGAGATATGTTCTCTGCCTCTCCATGAGGCCCTGGAAGTCCACCTGATGGCCGTCGAATTCGGGACCGTCGACACATACGAACTTGGTCTTGCCCCCCACACTCACGCGGCAGGCTCCGCACATCCCGGTTCCATCGACCATGATGGGGTTCAACGATACGATGGTCGGTATGCCGTATCTCTTGGTGATGAAACATACAGCCCGCATCATGGGGACAGGTCCGATGGCCACCGCCAGATCGATCTTCGTGCCGGGTATGATGAACATATCGGCAAGCGCCAGGCTCACGAATCCCTTGTACCCCCTGGATCCGTCATCAGTGGCTACGAGGAACTCATCCGAGACCGACCTCATCTCTTCCTCCATGAAGATCATCTCCTTGGTCCGTGCCCCGATAATGGTGATGACGTGATTCCCAGCCTCCTTCATGGCCCTGGCGATGGGATAGACCAGCGACATGCCGACACCACCCCCGATACAGGCAACCGTCCCTACCTTTTCGATGTGCGTAGGCTTCCCGAGGGGTCCTACAAGGTCGAGGACCTCATCGCCGGCATTGAGGTCGGCAAGGTGGCCGGTGGATTTGCCCACCACCTGGAAGACAATCGTCACGGTCCCCTTTTCCTGGTCCGTATCAGCGATGGTCAGGGGAAACCGCTCCCCCTCTTCGTGGATTCTCAGAACGACAAACTGCCCGGGTCGCCATTTCTTTGCAATCTTGGCACTTTCGAGCACCATCCTAAACACGTTCTCTGACAATTGCTTCTTTTCAATGATCTTGTTCGGCATTACCCCCACCCTTCTTTTCACAGAAACCCGCCACACCGATGGCTATGTCCTTATTTAGATTCCGGGAATCAAAGAATGATTCCTCTTCACAGGACGCTCATCGCAGGCAAAAAGAGCTCCATACACCACATATAGTACATGGTATAATCCGGATATGACGGACATCATAGGAGCGGCATGACCTGCAGCAGTTTCACTGCCGGTCATCATGGTGAATCCCAGCCTAATTTCCTTATGATTTTATCACAGAATCAAAGGTTGCAGAAGAAAAGATAACAGATCCTGTCATAACTACCCCGATGAACGTATGCAACGAGGAATCCTCTTGTTTTATTAAGTTAAGAGCCCTCCACCTTGGTCGGGACAAGGTTTTCTCCCCCCGGTCGAAATGACAGAGCATAGGTCATACAGACGCCTCGACCCCAGGGACCCATGAAGCAAAAACAGTTGCAGGAGACGGTTTCGCACCGTCCCCTGCAACTGCCTGTTGTTCCTATTGTAACGTTACCTGCTAATGCTAATCTTCATCATCGATGCGTGGCATGGTACCGTCACGCTTCTGGATCGACCTGTACAGACCCCGTGCAAGAATCAGGGCAATGACGAAGAGAAGGATGAGCGATACGAACACAACGACGATGCTCGACTTCTGCCACCGCTCGACCTTCAACTGGATGTCCTTGACCTTGTCCTCGCTCAGCTTGTGGTACTTGTCGATATCCACCATCATGCCTACCCAGCCGTATCCCTCAGGCTTGCTGAATACCGAACCATAGTAGGGTATGTGTGCATAGGCGATGAAGATCCTCTTGTTATCGACGGTATAGGTAAACGATCCCGACTTGCCTGACGCTGCAAGGGCATGGATCTTGGGGAGATTCTCGTCCATGAAGCCCATGTTCAGTACATTCATGGAGCCTTCGCCCGTCTTGCTCAATTCACTGTAGTTCTTGTCATCCATAACAGGCACAGGCTTTTTGTCCGGGCCCAGGCCGCCAATGAAATATTGTGCGGGATAGGACAGCACCGACCCGTCTCGGCCGACGAGGAATGTAAAGTTCATGTCATCCGGGTTGACCTTGGCGAATACCATACCAGGTTCGGTGGGGACTATATGATCGGTGAATTCCATGATGTGCCTGAAATCCAGAGCCAGCTCCACGACGCCGGCAAAACCATTGGAGTCGAAGACCGGTGATGCCATCCTGACGATTCCGTCGAACTGCTTTCCGGCCTCATACTCCTGTTTCGAGACATGATTGCCTACCACGGGCCCCATGTAAAACTCACCCGGGGCAAGCTCCTTTGCCTTGAGGAAGTAGTCCTCATCCCCGTACTCTCCATTGGCCGGGTTCGACATATCCTTCAACTGATCCTTCGGGACGACTCCGTTCACCGTTACCTTCAAGGCCTCCTTGCCTGTCTTGTCCAGGAAGGCGATCTCTCGGTATACAGGTAATGGGATCTTCACGATACCCACGTTGGAAGACTGGATTACGCCCCTCGTATTCGATTTCAGGAATGTAGTGTAGGACTGTTCGTCTCTCGGAAGTATCGAGGCGATCCTGATGTCCTTTTCCCGGTCTGAGAGAAACTGAGCCACTGCATCGGCAACGTTCTGCGCCCTGCCGGCAATGGACAGTTTCTGGTTGTCATCGAGAATTCTCAAGTTTGCCTGCGTTGCCTCCTCACCTACCTTGATAACCCCTTTGCTTATGATGACACCGGTTATGGTGAGGGGAAGCACAATGAGGATGAAGAAGCTCAGTGCAATACTGGCAAAACTGAAATTCGTTTTCGCTTCTTTCTCCATATCAATCTCCTGACCGTGTTATTCGAACCGCTCACGTTTCGACAACACTGCAACCTCTCAGTTCACAAATCAGATACCGCCAGATCCCGGAAAAATCATACACGCTGGCCAGTTTCCGCTGAAAGCCGAACGGTTCTGAACATGTGTATTTGTATTCGTTTCCGGGGTCATGCAATCCGAACGCAGGCTATCCGAGGATGACGGCCTTGAAGGGATTGGCGTACAGAATGATGAGCGAAATAACCAGGGCGTAGATTGCGATGGATTCGATCATGGCAAGACCGACCATGAGGGTGAGCATGATTTTGCCCTGTGCATCGGGGTTACGTCCCACTGCTTCAGTAGCACCTGAAAGAGCCTGGCCCATACCGGAGCCGGCTCCGGTCGCACCGATACCCATACAGAGACCTGCTGCCAGAATCGACGCGGCGACGAAGATGATCTTGGCCCAGTCGGTATACACCGCCTGTGCTGCATCGGCGCCAAAGGCAAGACTAGAAACCATAAGCATCATTGCAACAAATACAAATGTCATAATTCTACTCATCGCACACTCCTTAGATGTATTTTATTCATGAATTCAGACAATTACTCTGAATCATAATTCATTAAATACACTATTGGGAGTGGCCATGCAAGCGAAAAGTTGTAATGAATGACTCCTCGTTCAGAATAAAATTGAGGATGGTATATTCTCGTATCACCGCTCCAGGAGGACCTTCAAGGCATCCTGGTTGATCCATGATTCATTCTTGACTGAATCATAATCCAGCCTTTTTCCCTTGATAGCGTCCGCAACGCTCTCTTCCATGGGGAAGTACTCTCCCTTCATGGACGGTGCCTGGCTTTTGATGAAGTATACCTTGTCTTCCCTGATATATTTCTGAATTCTGGGCGTGGCGATCATGCCCTCCCAGACCAGCACCATCTTCTTGTCTTTTGACCATATAAGCCTCTGAGAGAACGAGCCGAGCAGGGAGCGGGAAAACAGCCCTCTCATATACTCGCTGGAGAGCGAGGACATGAACTGCTCAATGGCGGAAAATGTGTCTATGGCGCTTATGCCTGCAATGACAAGGATTCCCTTGTGGGCTGCAAGGGTTGCAGTGTCCATCATGAACGAATCCTTGAGATTGGTGATGACAAGGACATCCGGATCGAGCCTCACGACCTTCTCAAAGACCTCATGGAGGTCCTTGTCCGTGTCTTGCCCCAGTTCACGCTGGTTTACGTTGGAGAATTTGTGGTGGTGAATATACTCGATGGGATCCTCGAAGGTGACGATGTTGGCATTCCTGGTGCTGTTGATATGATTGATCAGGGCGGCTATGGAGGTATCCTTGCCTTGCCCCCGCGCACTGCTGACGAGGACCAGCCCTCTCCTGTCAAGCATGGAGACGAGCATTGAAGGCAGCCCCAGAGCGTTTGTCGTGGGAATCTCTTCCAGGAGCTTCTTGATGAGGATACTGAGATCCCCGCCTTTCTGGTGGTATACATTCACTCTGAAACGGCCAACTCCCTGCCTAGCATAGGTAAATTCTATCTCCTTGTGTTCTTTCAGGCGATCGATATCACCATCCTTCACCATCTCCTTCAGTATCCTGTCCATGACCGCTCCGGTCAGGATGGGCAGTTTGCACCGTTTGAAGGCACCGCCGATCCTGACGGCCGGGGACGTGCCGACGGAGAGATGGAGGGTGGTGCATCCGGGTTCATCAAGGAGTTTCAGGACGGACGGCAGTCCCATATCCTGGACGGACAGATCAATAATGCTTCGCCTGACTTCTGTCAGAGGTAGGTTCTTGACGCCATAGCCGATGGCGTCAAGGTGGACGATGATATCTTCGATCTGGGCGAGTGAAGCGAGGACCGGCGTGACATCCCTGTTGAGCAGGAACTTCACATTCTCTACCGCTACGTAGTTCAGTGGATCGGCAAAGGCTACGACCGCCTTCTTGCCGTTTGCATCCAGGGGAATGGCCTTCATCTCCACCATCCTCTCGCGGGGCAGAAGGGTCTGGGCAGACTTCTTGACGGACCAGGCCCTCATGTTCAGGGTCAGGACACCGGTAAGATTCTTGAGGATATCAAGCATCTGATCTTCCCCGAGGTAACCCAGTCTGATGAGGGTTTCACCCAGTTTGAGCTTTTCCTTCCCGGATACCTCCAGGGCATGCCTGAGCCTATGCTCATCAATGAGGCCCAGCTCCACCAGCACCTCGCCCATCCTCTGTCTGTCGGCCATGAGTACCCCCGATCCCTGATGTGATATGACCAGTGAAGCATGTTATCGGATCGAAGATGTAATTTTCTTAAACCTCTTGAGATGATCGGGGTGGATGTGTATCGAGGGAGCAGCAAGAACTATCATTTTTCGGACAGTGCACCTTCTCGCACGCCTGAACTTGCACGCCCCACCATCAACAGGGTATCATGGGCCGGGGTCTTACGAAGGATATCCTTCTCGTCCGGCCCTTGATGATACCTGTCTCCACCGGTCCTTAACAGCTCTTTTCAATGGTGTTCGGAGTCTTTCCCTGAAGCGGCATATAGTAAGGACGCCGGGCGGTGACCCCCTGTTCGAATCCCATACCGGCAGGGCGATTATGTCCCAGCCCTCCAGAGCCTTGACGGGGAGGTCCTCATCCATTAGAGATAGGTGACATTTTGAAAGAGGTGAATCCATGGCAAGGACCATGACCGCAAAGATCATCGAGAACCACCTCGTACAGACAACGGAGGATGAATGTGCCATCAGGATCGACCAGACGCTCACCCAGGACGCCACAGGTACGATGGCTTACCTCGAGTTCGAGGCCATAGGGCTGGACCGTGTCCATACCGAGCTGTCGGTGAGCTACGTGGACCACAATACCCTTCAGGCCGGATTCGAGAACGCCGATGATCACCGGTTTCTCCAGGATGCCGCAGCGAGATTCGGACTCTTCTTCTCCAGGCCGGGCAACGGCATCTGCCATCAGGTCCACCTGGAACGGTTCGGGATCCCCGGGAAGACCCTGCTCGGTTCCGACAGTCACACCCCCACAGGGGGCGGGATCGGCATGCTTGCCATGGGAGCCGGGGGTCTGGATGTGGCTGCGGCCATGGCCGGTATGCCGTTCAATATACCCAGACCAAGGGTTGTGGGAGTCTTCCTGACATCCTGTCTCCAGCCGTGGGTAAGCGCCAAGGATGTAATCCTGGAGCTCCTGCGCAGGCTCACCGTCAAGGGAGGTGTGGGAAAGATTTTCGAGTACTGCGGCCCGGGGGTGAAAACCCTGAGTGTCCCCGAACGCGCCACCATCACGAACATGGGCGCAGAGCTCGGCGCCACGGCCTCCATCTTCCCCAGTGACGAGGTGACCAAGGCCTTCCTGAAGGCCCAGGGCCGCTTGGATGCATGGATTCCGCTTCAAGCCGACGCAGGGGCGGCCTACGACGATGTGGTCGAGATCGACCTTTCTGCGCTCGAGCCTCTTGCCGCCTGCCCCCACAGTCCGGACGCCGTAAGAACGGTCAGGGAGCTCACCGGTAGGAGGGTCGACCAGGTGCTCATCGGCTCCTGCACGAATTCATCGCTGAAGGACCTCATGACCGTCGCCACGGTGCTTAAGGGCAGGAAAATCCACGAGAATGTCAGCTTCGCCATCGCACCGGGATCACGCCAGGTGCTCGAGATGCTTGCGGCCAACGGCGGGCTGAAAGACATCATCGCTGCGGGGGCCCGCATCCTGGAGACTGCATGCGGGCCATGCATCGGCATGGGACAGGCGCCTTCGTCCGGCGGCGTATCGGTACGCACCTTCAACCGCAACTTCAAGGGACGTTCCGGCACGGCGGATGCACAGGTATACCTTGCATCCCCCGAGGTTGCCACCGCATGCGCACTGACTGGGGTGATCACCGACCCAAGGGAACTGGGCCACTACCCCTCCATCACCATACCGGAAGCTTTCCTCATCAATGATTCCATGATCGTGAGACCCTCCGATAATCTTCAGTCGGCGGAGATCCGCAGAGGTCCCAACATCAGGCCTCTGCCCAAGCGTCCACCCATGGAGAATGAGCTCGACCTTTCGATCCTCCTGAAACTCAAGGACAATATCACCACCGATGACATCATGCCTGCCGGATCCAAGATCCTGCCCCTGCGCTCCAACATCGACGCCATCTCACGGTATGTCTTCTCGGGGATCGACAGGGACTTCTCCGAGCATGCAAGGACCGCCGGCACCGGGTGTATCCTGGCAGGCGAGAACTACGGGCAGGGGTCTTCCCGGGAACATGCCGCCCTGGCCCCCATGTATCTGGGGGTAAAGGCCGTGTTCGCCAGATCTTTCGCCCGCATCCACCGCTCCAACCTTATCAACTTCGGGATACTGCCCATCACCATCGATGAGGAAGGGTATTCCCTCCTTGAGCAGGGCGCCCGGATTTCCGTGAAGAATATAAGACCCGCCCTTGCAAGGTCTTCCCCCCTTGAGGCGACCGCACCTGATCTGAACAGGGGACTGAACTGTGCCCTCACCCTCTCTGCCCGTGAAAGCGAGGTGCTCGGTGAGGGAGGACTGCTCAACTTCATCTCCAAGAAAGTACGAGGCTGATATGGCTGAAGAAACCAGAACGCGTTTTGCCCCATCACCCACCGGCGCACTCCATATAGGCGGCGTACGGACGGCCCTCTTCTCGTGGCTCCAGGCCAGGCATTCCGGCGGAAAATTCATCCTCCGCATAGAAGATACCGATGCCGAGCGCTCCACGGAAGAGAACACCCGGCAGATCCTGGAGTCCATGGAGTGGCTGGGGCTGGACTGGGATGAAGGCCCCTTCTTCCAGGCCCAGAGGCTGGATCTCTATCGTTCATACATGGATAAGCTCATCGATGAAGGCAAGGCTTACTGGTGCGACTGTACACCTGATGACCTCGAAAGGAAGCGCAGCCAGGCGCTCCAGGAAGGGAAAAAGCCCAAGTACGACGGAACCTGCAGAAAAAAGGGGCTCGGACCGGGACCCGGCCGTGTGGTAAGGTTCCTCATGCCCGATACCGGGGCCACCTCCTTCGAGGACCTGATCAAGGGCAGGATCAGCATGGAGAACGCGGAACTGGACGATCTCATCCTTCTGCGCTCGGACGGGATGCCCACCTATAACTTCACCGTGGTCATCGACGATGCCACCATGAACATGACGCACATCATCCGGGGGGACGACCATGTGAACAACACGCCTCGACAGGTGAAGATCTACGAGGCGCTGGGGTTCAAGACCCCGCTCTTCGCCCATGTCCCCATGATCCTGGGACCGGACAAGACGAAGCTCTCCAAGAGACACGGGGCCACTTCGGTCATGGCATATCAGGATATGGGATTTCTGCCCGAGGCCCTGGTGAATTACCTTGTCCGGCTCTCCTGGTCGCACGGGGATCAGGAGATATTCAGCAGAGAAGAGCTCATCAGATATTTCGATGTTCACGATGTGGGGAGAGCCGCCGCGGTCTTCAACCCGGACAAGCTCCTGTGGCTCAACCATCACTACATCAAGACCGGAGACCCTGGAAGACTTGCCGGCCTTCTCGGGGAGTTCATAACCCGGAAGGGCTATCGGCTTCCGGAGGGAGACTATGTCAGGAACGTGGTAACCGATGTTCGCGAGCGCACCAAGACCCTGGCGGAAATGGTGGAGTTCGGTGATTTCTACTTCCGAGAGGCCGATCCGCCGGAAGACCTCAGGAAACAGTTCTTCACCGAGGAACTCGAGCCGGTGTTCAAGGCCCTCATCGAACGATTTTCCCAGGCGGAACAACTGGACAAAGCCAGTGCCGAGGAGTCCGTCAAGGCACTGCTGGAGCAGTTCAACCTCAAGTTCAAGACCATAGCCCAGCCCATGCGCCTCGCCCTGACCGGAAAGACGGTTTCACCCGGGATCTTCGAGATCATAGCCACCCTTGGTAAGGACCGGGTGATTTCGAGGCTGGAAAAGGCATGGGAAGCCATGTCCATAACACATTGAATATCCCTTCATATTCAAGGAGGCAGGCATGAACGTGAGACAGCTCGCCCTGCTGGCACTCTTCATGGCCCTGGTGGCGGTGGCGACCATGATTGTACGGGTACCGATACCCGTAACCAAGGGGTACATGAACCTGGGGGACAGCCTCGTGCTTCTCTCCGGTATCTTCTTCGGCCCGACGCTCGGATTCATGGCGGGCGGCATCGGATCCTCCCTGGCGGACATCTTCGGAGGCTACCCCCAGTGGGCACCATGGACGCTCGGCATCAAGGGGATCGAGGCGATGCTGGTGGGATTGGCCGTGCGCTGGCTCAACCTGAACACACGAAGGATAACGCTTCCCGTCATCGCATGCTTCCTCGTCTGTACCGGCTGGATGGTGCTCGGATATTATGTCACGGAGGTCATCATGTACGACCAGAAGGCCGCCCTGGCTGAACTCCCTGCAAACCTCGTACAGGCTGGCGGCAGCATCATCCTGGCGTCTCTTCTTCTTCCGCTCTTTTCCAGGATTATCCGTTCGTCCGGACAGGCGACCTCCTGAACAGGTCTCCCATGCTCATCGTCGAGCAGATCGCGACAAAGAGCTTCAGTCTCCTGAGTTATGTCATCTGGGATGACGAGAGCATGGAGTGCATCGTGGTCGATCCGCCCTCGGACATGCTCCGGCGGATCGATCTCACAGGAATGGATCTCAAGGTCGTCATCAATACTCACATCCACCCTGATCACACCTCGGGCAACCGCCTCTTCAAGGACAGGGCTCCCATTCTTGCCCATGTCGGCGAAAACACCATGGCACTCAGGCTCTTCAACGCCGTCTTTTCCCTCTTCATCTCCTTCAGGACCCAGCCGCACATCAGCTTCTCCCTCTCCGAAGGCACCAATATTGTTCTCGGGAGACACGCCATCACCATCATGCATACCCCCGGCCATTCACCCGGATCCATATGTCTCTCCTGGGACGGGAATATCCTGACCGGCGATACGGTCTTTGCCGAGGGCATAGGCAGGACGGACATACCCGGCGGCAGTATGGCCTGCATGAAACAGAGCATCGGCCGCATCATGACCCTTCCAGACGAAACCCTGATCTGGCCGGGGCATTCATACGGCAATACATACGGGGCAACGCTCGGCGGGATCCGCCCCTTCTTGCGCTGGGTTGTACAACACCTCTAGAGCACGACACCCCCTCTCCTATCAAGGTGATTCTGCGAACCGGGCTTCATGTTGATATCACCGCAAGCCCGGTCGTTGATGAGAGATCCATCCATACCGTTGACAGGACTGTCTGGGTGGAGATACCCTAAGTGCCATGAAATGGCGACCCTATTGAGAGGGGGTTATATGTCCGAACGTCCTTTAAAGCTGATCTATCTCTTGCTCATGATTGTTCTCATGAGCGGCTGCTCCTCCGCCCAGGAATCCATGTATGATGCCGCCATCTCTGCGGAACGCTTGATCTCAGGGCTGAATGAGGCATACATAACGATCCGCGGTCAGAAGACCGCTTATCTCGAACGTCCGGGGGATGGAGAAACCATCCTCCTTCTTCATGGGTTCGGGGCCGACAAGGACAACTGGGTCCGTTTCGTCCGCTACCTGCCCAGGCAGTACCGTGTCATCGCCTTTGATCTACCCGGCCATGGCGGGAGCTCCAGGGATGACGTGAAGACGTACACCATTGACTTCATCACCGAAGGATTTGCAGAGGCAGCGGACGCCCTCGACCTGAAGCGTTTCCATCTCGCCGGAAATTCCATGGGCGGTTGGGTGAGCATGCTCTACACCGAACGCAATCCTGAACGGGTGATCACCCTGGGGCTCTTCGATACTGCTGGGACTGCATCCCCGGAACCCTCAGACCTTCAGGCCGCGCTGGATCGAGGGGACAATATCCTCGTGCCGGAAACCCAAGAGGCATTTCTTACCCTGATGGACTACGGTTTTTTCAACAAACCCTTCATTCCCTGGCCCGTGAAGTCGGTCCTTGCCAGGAGAGCAGTCGAAGACGCGCCGTTTAAGAAAAAGATGTGGAACGATATCAATCTGGACCGGAAGGATATCGCTCCGGCACTTCCCGATCTCAACCTTCCCACCCTCATACTCTGGGGCGCGGATGACAGGATCGTTCATGTCTCGGCGGTCAGAACCTATGAGCGATATCTCCCCCGCTCCGAAACGGTCATCATGAAGGACTGTGGTCATGTCCCCATGCTCGAGAGACCGAAAGAAACCGCAAACTACTATGTGAACTTCCTCGACAAGCACAAGGTCCAGGCGGTCCCGTAAGACAAGGGCAATCCGGCATGAACGTGGATCAAGCAGTAGCCTGGCAAGATCGTACGGATTGCCGCAACGGGACCAGGCATCTGCGGGTGACTACTGTTCGAGAGAGATCCGGTATTGACACAATGTGAATTCTGCATATAATGAATTTATGAATTTTATGTTCATTATTTCACCTGTTTCATTGGAAAAGGCCCTTGATTACAGCATGCATAAACCTACCCATGATTCCGTCGGCATGAAAGGAGGATCGCCATGGAGAATACGGTAGCATATCTGAGCCAGCAGTGGTGCGATGAGGCCGAAAAAAGGCTCAAGGCCGAGATCACCCCGGAGAAAATGAAGCGTCTCACCTCGTCGGTGGCCTATGTGTATGTGGACTGCCCGGACGGGAGAGATAAGTATCTCTACTTCAAGACCGTTGACGGAACCTTCGCACAGATTCTCGTGGGGGAAGGCGAGCCGCCCGAATCCGAGTTCAGGGTGACAGGACCGTATGACCTTTTTGCAGCTCTTACCCAGGGCAAAATCAAATCTCAGCGGGCGCTCATGAGCGGCAAGCTGAAGCTCAAGGGGAACATGGTCAAGGCTCTCAAGCTGGCATCTCTGGCCGACCGGATGAACAAGATCTTCGAGAAGATCCCCGCGCGATACTAGAAGGAGACGCCCCCATGTCCATGCATAAAGACAAGAAAGACCCCTATTTCATAGACTTCCCCGGGAGAGTGTCCCAGGTACAGAAGGTTATGGCAAGAGAGAAGATCGATGTGTACCTGGGCTCCCGGCTCCGCACCCTCTCCTGGATTACCGATGCGTTCTGTCCCTGGAGAAGTTACGTTGTCATCCCGCCCGAAGGGATGCCCACCGCCTTCACCTTTGTAATAGACGCAGCGCGGGTCATTGATGAGTCCTGGCTGGACGAGGACCATGTCCTCGGATACGCCCCCATGGGAGGCATGGACCAGATCGCCATCATAGCCGATTTCATCAAGGGCATTCTGAAAGGGAAGAAAGGCAGGGTCGGATTCGAGACGGGTCTGTCCAACTACCTGCCCGAGGGCAATATGACCCATTTCGAATACGAGCGATATAGCCAAGAACTGCATGGTTGCGAGTTCGTCAATGCCCATCACATCATCGACCGACTTTCACTCATCAAGGATGAAGGCACCATCAACCGCTTCCGAAAGGCATCAAGGATCGTTGACGAAGGTCACAAGGCCGTCAAGGAAGCCCTCTCAAACGGCGGGTGGAAAGGCATGACGGAGACCGAGATCGCAGGTATAGCCGCCCTTGCCATGCGCAGGGCCGGAAGCGTATGGGAGTGGTCCTTTACCGGCGGCAACGAGATCGCCAGTGGTTACCGCACCGGAATGGCAGGCTGCGCCTGCACCCCTGCCACCACCAGAAAACTGAAAAAGGGCGATCCCCTCATGGTGGACATCCATGCCATGTTCAAGCTTGCCTTGGGCGACCATGCCCATAATTATTTCATCGGACATGCCACCAAACGACAGCTCTGGCACGCACAGAATTTCGTGGATATCGTGTCCAAGACCCTGAAGGCGTACAAGGCAGGCGTAAGCCCCCTGAGCATGGCGGAGGAGATGATGGATTTCGCCGAGACTAGGGGATTCGCCGAATACATGGTCCCCGGATTCGAACACGGCATCGGCATGATGGGGGACGAGTGGCGAATCGGCCTGAACGACGGGCCCTTCCCCTACTGGACCAACCCGGACCATACCTACAGAGAAAACGAAGTGCTCATCTGTGCCATGCAGTATGCCTGCCCGGATGAGCAGATCGGGTTCCGATACGAAAACCCTATCCTCATACTGAAGAACAAGTGTGAGGCCATGTCCAAATTCGGACTCAGGGTGGAGGTTATCGAATAATCCTGTACCAGAAATATGGACGGGGATCCTGCGGAGGTCCCCCCGGGGAATAATCGGGTTCCGTACTTTCCGCCATGATAACCGGGAGGTATGGAACCTTTTTCATACACCACTTCCCCCGTGACCTCATACCCCTCTCCAACGCCTTGTACCCAGGTGTTCTTCGGAAAGATTTACAGTGCATTTTGGTTCCCTGTGAAAACACATCAGACAGGTTTCTTGATTTTCTGAGGGAGCAGGCCGCATCCATCCATTAAGGTTGGATGCGGCCTGAGGAGGAATAGGATATGAGTATCCTAAGGGTTCTGATCTTATAGCCTTCTCTCGTAACCGCCTGATCGTTCTGAATCAGCCGCATTCAACAGTGTATATTTCCTATTCAAGAGACATGCCATAGTGCAGTATTTGTTTTTTGTCCTATTATATCATTTGGTTATACTGTATCAGCCATCCGGCCATATGCATTCATACACCTGTTGTTGGGTAATTTATTTCTCACTCTCATGGGTAAAAGGGAAAATCAAGGTAACTTGAATGCACTACATAATACCGTCTATCCTGTAATATCACCCCATGTATCTCTCAATCCGGTCATAAACCATGTTGATATTGCCTCATGGCATAAAAAAGGGATACTTTAAGAAACACTCAGGAGGTCCTCCATGCCGGACATCAAACCTACTCGGGAAGAGGCCTTGGAATTGCTGCACGCCTACAACCTCAACGAGGGTCTGCGCAATCATGCCTACGCAGTGGAGGCCGTGATGCGTTATATTGCCCGCAAGCAGAGACAAGACGAGGAGAAATGGGGGGTCGTCGGACTCGTCCATGACCTCGATTATGAGCAGTTCCCAGCGCAGCACTGTATGAAAACGAAAGAGATCCTTGAGGGAAAGGGATGGCCTGAAGAGTATGTCCGGGCTGTGGTATCCCACGGGTGGGGCATATGCTCGAGCGTCGAGCCGGTGAGCTCCATGGAGAAAACCCTCTATGCCATTGATGAACTCACCGGCCTGGTGGCGGCCAGCGCCCTGGTGCGACCATCCAAGAGCGTGCTCGACCTTACCGTGAGTTCGGTGAGAAAAAAATGGAAATCTCCAGCCTTTGCTGCCGGGGTGGATCGATCGGTCATCACCAGAGGGGCCGAGATGCTCGGCGTCACCGTGGAACAACTCATCGAGGATACCATCATGGGCATGCGGGAGGTGGCGGAAACGATTGGATTGAAAGGAACGCCAGAAGGTTCCTTATCTTGAAAAAACGGCTTCGGCAAACTACGAGAGTGAAAATCAACGAAGGGAAGGATTCAGCCTCATGGTTACGAAGATATGCGAAGGTCTCTACGGATTCATATGGCAGGATTACCGCCAGAACAACTGCAATACCTATCTCATCGATGCAGACAAACGGATCCTTATCGATCCCGGGCACAGCCATCTGTTCAGCCACGTAGAACAGGGGCTGCTCTCTCTCAAGATCCAACCGTCGGCCATCGACCTTATCCTCATCACCCATGCACACCCTGACCATATGGAGGCGGCACTTCTCTTCAAGAGCCCCACCATGCTCACCATGGCCGAGACGGAGTTCGCATATCTCAAGGAGATGGCTGGAGATTACTACAAGGTGCCCGAGCCCGACTTCTTTCTTCAACCGGGCGACCTGACAGTGGGAAGCCTCCAGTTCGAGGTCATCGACACCCCCGGACATACACCGGGGTCAATCTGCCTGTACTGGCCGAAACAGGGGGCCCTCTTCACCGGAGATCTGGTGTTCGATCAGGGTATTGGTCGCACTGATCTGCCCGGAGGCAACGGCAGGCAACTCAAGGAGAGCATCGTAAAGGTTGAAGCCTTGCAGACTCAGCATATATTGCCAGGCCATGGAGGGGTCGTGAGCGGCGCAAGGGCGGTACACGAGAACTATAAGCAAATCAGGGACTACTGGTTCAGGTATCTCTAACCCGTCTGCAAGGCCTGCATGAACCGCTCTTTCATGATCTTCCTTGCTGCTTCCCATTCGGGGGAAGACAGGACATTGGGGATTACTGCGGAACCCGATATACCGGATCTGACAAGCCCTTCCCTGAGGCTCTCCCGGTATTCGCTCATACTCTGATCGGCTTGTGTGCGGTATGACCTGACGGCTTCGCTGATGAATCCGTCATCGAGATTGAGTATATCCTTCCACGCATCAAGAATACCTGTGTTGTCCGTATCCGGATCTATGTGCTCAAGCAATTCCTGCCGCAGGACTTCCTTGACCCCAGGGGAATGGGACAACTCCTCCGAATAGGCCGATTCCAGGTTCCTGACCGTATACTTGTGATCAACGAGCATCTGTACCCACCCCCTGACCTTATCATCCAGCTCCTTCCTCTGGAGGACGGTCTTTTCCTCATCGGTCAGGGACAGATTTCTGGTTCTTTCCATAACGATGTCAAGCGTGCTCTTGATCTTTGCCATATCAATTCCCTTGTATGTTCTTTTGTCTTCTTTTCAAATAGATCTCTTTCCCGGGACAATCAAGTCCTTGCCGCATGGTCAGCAATGGCGCCAACAATTTCATGCCACAGTTGCCTGGGAACAGAATGGCCCATCCCGTCCATGACCATGAGGCGCGCCCCGGGGATGGACCTTGCCGTATCGATACCGCCAGCTACAGGGACAAGTGGGTCGTCGCTGCCGTGAATCACAAGCGTGGGAATCGTGACCGAGGCAAGACTTTCCTTCCTGCTGCCCGAGGCAAGGATGGCTGCAAACTGCCGGGCACTGGCCGCAGGCTCAACCCCCCGCGTGAAGGTCATGTACCCGAGGCGTTGCGCAGTGGCATCGTCCATGGGATATCGCGGCCCGCTCAGAAGCTTCCATACCCTCAGGAAATAGTCGACATAACCCTCCCGATCTGTGGGGATGGGCCGGAACAGCATCTCCAGGACATCACCCCGTGGGGGCGGGAGAAGCGGGTTGCCGGTGGAGGACATGATGGAGGTCAGGCTCCTGATGCGATACGGAAACTGTATGGCCATTTCCTGGCCAATCATGCCGCCCATGGAGGCCCCGACCACGTGGGCCTTCTCTATGCCGATCTCGTCAAGCAGGCCTCGTGCATCCCGCGCCATGTCGGAAAGGGTGTAGGGAACGGCCAGGGATCCCGTAATCTTTCCCGACAGGAGGGCCTTGATGTGCGGCATGCCCTCCCGGGAGAACTTTGTAGAAAGTCCTACATCCCGGTTGTCGAACCGTATGACCCAGAAGCCCCTTGCTGCGAGGGATGCACAGAACTCGTCCTCCCACATGATCATCTGAGAGCTGAGCCCCATGATCATCAGGACAACAGGGTCCGAGAACCTTCCGAAGGAATCGTATGCCAGGGTGATCCCGTTGGTGGCGGCATAACTGAGTGTATGATATTCAATAGACATCTTCATAATATGGCTCATACCCCCGGACCTGCACCTCTGTCCAGTATCTGAGCCATGGGGAGCCCTGGAAAATATATTTTACTCGCCGAATACCTTGACTCATGGCTTTTCGATGACATTATGGGACTTAACCGCCTGGAGATACAAGCCTGCGTGAAACCTTGACAGCCATCAGGTGTAACCTTGAGGAGGTGTGGTATGGTTTCTGGAGGATTGGCTCTCGTCTACCTGATAGTCGCTATCGCCCTGATCATCTTCCTGACCGCGCGGTACCATATGAATGCCTTTGTTGTCCTGCTGCTCGTTGCATTTCTTTACGGACTCTTCGCGGGCATGCCGTTGCCCGAAATCGTGAAAAACATAAGAACCGGGTTCGGAAATACTCTTGGGTACATCGGGATAGTCATCGTGGCAGGCACCATCATAGGCACCATCCTCGAAAAGACGGGGGCCGCCCTGGCCATGACCAATGCCATTCTGAAGCTCGTGGGAAAGGAACGCTCGCCTCTTGCAATGAGCATTGCCGGTTATGTGGTTTCCATACCCGTATTCTGCGACTCCGGATATGTCATTCTCACACCTTTGAACAAGGCCCTTGCCGAAGAAACGGGGAAATCGATGGCAGTGATGGCCGTTGCGCTCGCAACAGGTCTCTATTCTACCCACTGCCTTGTTCCCCCTACCCCGGGGCCTATAGCTGCGGCAGGCATCCTGAATGCGGATCTCGGGCGCGTCATTGCCTTGGGGTTGATTGCTTCGATCCCTGCGATGGTCGCAGGATACCTGTGGGCCATCTTCTTTGCAAAACGCTACGATATAGAAGCGATTCTCGAGGAGACTTATGATTCTCTTATGGAGAAATACGGCAAGCTGCCGTCCACTGCCCTTTCCTTTGCTCCCATTGTTGTGCCGATCCTGCTCATCTTCCTCAAATCCATAGCGGATTACCCAACCAAACCCTTTGGTGAGGGAGGGCTGGCCGCCTTCTTCAGCTTCATCGGCGATCCCGTGACCGCACTCATTCTCGGTGTCTTCATTGCGCTCCTATTGGTGAAGGAAGCCGCCCGGAAGGAAGCCGTGAGCTCATGGATGGACCTTGGGGTCAAACATGCAGCCCTCATCCTCGCCATCACCGGTGCAGGAGGTGCCTTCGGCGCAATTCTCAAGGCTTCACCCATGGGAGAGTTTCTCGGGAACACACTCTCCACCTACCACCTCGGGATCTTTCTTCCGTTCCTGATTGCTGCTGCGCTGAAGACCGCCCAGGGGTCATCGACCGTGGCAATCATCACGACCGCATCGATCATGGCCCCCCTCATGGAATCGTTGGGCCTTGTCCCCGCACTGACCGTGCTCGCCATAGGAGCGGGATCCATGACAGTGTCTCACGCCAACGACTCCTACTTCTGGGTCGTTTCTCAGTTCTCGGATATGGAGGTACCGGTCGCATACAGGGCATATACCACGGCAACCCTCGTGGAGGGCGTCGTGGCATTCGTTACGGTATGGGTGATCTCGCTCTTTTTCTGAACCCGGTTTTATATCCTTAGGAGAAGGAACGACCTCCTTCTCCGGGCGGGGATGGCGCACACGCCACTCATGACCGAAAGGGTGTATTTTTTTGTAGCATATTGTCATTGTTGTCGATATTCTCTTTCCCAAGGGAGATCCTGCGACAGTGTTGAGGATAGCTCTTAAGATCTATAACCGTCTGGCATTCAATGCGCTGGGTTGCCAGGATTATGAGAAGGCTTCCGCATATTTTGCACGGATCGTACACTGGTTCCCCCATGACAGGGGGGTACATTACAACCATGCGGTAAGTCTCATGGGAGCCAGGAAGTATGATGAGGCACATCGGCAGCTCATGATGGAGCTCGAGGTCTCCGGAGAAAGATACGAAATCCTCCTGACACTCGGGGAGCTCTTCTATCGGACCGACGATTTCAGGAATGCGTCAAAATACCTCAAGATGGCGCTCGAGCATTGCGCGGATGACAAGGCTTCCTCCACTATCCGGCACAAGATCGCCATTGCCAATGATCCTCGGCGTTATGCGAGTATGATCAGGGGACATACCCTCTTCGAGGAAGGGATTGTTCATCTGGACAGGGGCAATGGTCCTGAGGCCAAAAGGCTGTTCCAGATGGCCCTCGAACATGACCCTGACAACCCCATGATATACAATAACCTCGGTGTTATTGCACTCAATTACGAAAAGGACTATGAAGAGGCACGGTCTTACTTCGAGAAGGCCCTCTCATATACCAGCCTTTCCATCGTGAAGAAGAATCTTCAGAAAGCACTCTTCTCCCTTGATCGTAAAAAGGGCAGAGCGTCCGAACAGGCAAAGGAACGTTTATGAATCCTTCCGAAGACCTCCGTTCAATTTTTTTCAGGGCCGTCGAGAGGGTGGATCCCTATCTGATGATCACCGGCAACATCTCCATGGAATCAGGCACCCTCGTCATCCAACACGAGGGGCGGTCCGTCGTCAGGGAAGATCTCTCGAAGTATCGCGATGTCGTCGTGGTCGGGATCGGCAAGGCCTCAGCCAAAATGGGCCGGGCCATGGAGGAGATCCTGGGTGAGCACATGGCGAAAGGCGCTGTCATCACGAAATACGGTCACTCTGAAAAACTCTCCAGGATCGCCGTGATGGAGGCGGGCCACCCCATCCCGGACGAGAACAGCATCAACTCTGCCCGCATCCTTCACCGGATTGCGGCAGAGGCGGACGAGAAGACCTTGATCATCAATCTTGTCTCCGGAGGCGGATCCGCCCTCTTCACCCTGCCCCATGGAGGGATATCCCTCCACGACATACAGGAGACGACCCGGCTTCTGCTGGAGAGCGGCGCGGACATCAGGGAGATCAACTGCCTGAGAAAGCACCTCTCTCAGGTCAAGGGCGGACACTTTGCCCGAACAGCCTTTCCCGCCAGGATGATCAACATCATCCTCTCGGATGTGGTGGGGGACAGGCTCGACACCATTGCATCAGGGATCTCTGTCGCCGACGACACCACCTATGCCCAGGCCCGGGACATCCTTAAAAAGTACCGTATCCATGACAAGGTCCCCTCCGCCATAACCGACCTCGTTCAGTCCGGCATCGAGGGCGGCATCCCGGATACCCCGAAACAGGGTGATCCGGTTTTCGCCAACATAGTGAACGTGCTGCTGGGGAACAACCTCGCGGCATGCAGGGCCGCCAGATCAGCGGGTGAGACTCTCGGGTACCGGGCACACATCATGACCAGCTCTCTCACGGGCGAAGCACGGGAGATCGCCAAGTTCTTCACCTCCCTGGCCAGGGACCTCGATCAGGGCATCTCGGACTTTTCCAGGCCGGCCCTCCTCATCGCCGGAGGAGAGACGACCGTCACCATCAGGGGCAGAGGTAAAGGCGGGAGAAACCAGGAAATGGCGCTGGCGTTCCTAGATGACCTCATGAAGAACTATCCGTCCTTCAGGAACATCAGCTTCCTCTCTGCAGGAACCGACGGGAATGACGGACCCACCGATGCTGCAGGGGCCATTATTGACGATGCGCTGGCGGAAAAAGTCAGGTCACTCGGCATCAACCCTGCAGAATACCTTGAAGACAACGACGCATATCACTTCTTTGAGAAAACCGGGGCCCTGTTCAAAACCGGTCCCACCAATACGAACGTCTGTGACCTCCAGCTCCTCATCGTGACATGAACACTTTTCCTTTTACCGGGAATCGATTATAATCCTATCCCGTTGATATCATTCATTCAGGAGGTATGGTAATGCATCTTCCCATTGAGATCACCCGGGGTGTCTTCTGGGTCGGCGTCAACGACCGTGAATCTGATCTTTTCGAGGCCATGTGGCCTCTTCCCAAAGGGATCTCATACAATGCATACCTGATCACGGGTACAAAGACGGCGCTCATCGATACCGTCAAGAAGACGCACTTCGTGGAGCACCTCGACAAGATCACGCGCATACTGGGACCAGACCGATCAATCGATTACCTGGTCATCAACCACATCGAACCCGACCACTCCGGGTCCCTTGAAGCCCTCACCAGGCTCTTCCCGCACATGAAGATCATCGGAAACAAACGCACCCTGGACCTTCTTGACGCCTTCTATGGGACGGGCCGCAACGCTATGGCGGTGAACGATAGAGACACCCTGGATCTCGGTGAGCGGACCCTGTCCTTTCATATCACCCCCATGGTCCACTGGCCCGAAACCATGATGACCTATGACCCGTTATCCGCAACACTCTTCTCCGGGGACGCGTTCGGCGCATTCGGGACAGTGGACGGGGCCCTCTTCGACAACGAGACGGGGCAAGGCGTCTACGAAGATGAGATCCTGAGATACTACTCAAACATCATAGGCAAGTTCTCACCCATGGTCACCAAAGCCATTGAAAAGGTGGGCGGGCTGACCATAGGCACCCTCGCAACCGCCCACGGTCTTGTATGGCGGGACAACCCGGGATACGTAGTGGGCCTGTATGACCGATGGAGCAGGCATGAGGCTGAAAAGGGGGTCGTCCTGGCCTATGCATCCATGTATGGCAACACCCTGAAGATGGCTGAGGAAACTGCCCGCGGTCTTGCCGAGGCAGGGCTGAAGGACATTGTCATGCACGATGTCTCCCATTCGCATCCGTCATACGTGATCCGTGACGCATGGCGGTATCAGGGAATCATCCTGGGGAGCTGCACCTATGAGATGAGTCTCTTCCCCCCCATGAGGCATCTTACGGATCTCCTTGTTGAAAAGGCCCTCAAGAAGAGACTGCTTGGCATATTCGGCACCTATGGATGGACCGGCGGGGCGGTGAAGGGTCTCAGGGAGTTCGCACAAAAAATCGCTTGGGAGATCATCGAGCCGGTCATTGAAGTTAAGTGCTCGGCCCGGTCTGATGAGCTTGATCAGTGTCGCCTCATCGGGAACACCATGGCTTCACGCATTCTTTCCAGGCAATCGGTATGATGCTGGAGTGATTTTGTGTTGTTTGGAGCCTGATTGTCATGTAGAATTGATCTGTTGGCTGTTTCTGACGGTTGTTTTTATGCACGGAAGCGGGTTCGGATATCAGAGGCATGTTCAGGATATCGGGTACCTGCACGAAAGGCATTTTGCACTGATACCCCATTGAACAAGGAGGATCCAAGCCATGTCCGAAGAGAGCAAGAAGAAACACCTCAAGGAAGAAAAACCTCTCGAAAAAATGACGGTCAAGGATCTCAGGGAGATAGCCCTGGAGATCCCCCATGAGCACACAGAGGTAGCCGTGCGGGATATGAACAAGGAGCAGCTCGTCTCCTTTATCAAACAGGCACGGGGCATAAAGGATGAAGGCCCTGCGCACTTAGAGAAAAAGAAGAAGGCCAAGGTGAAGGTTGCGTTGACCAAACAGGATATCAAGGCAAAGATCAGGCAACTCAAGGAAGAAAAGGCTGCTGTGGGCAAGGATGAAAGAAAGTCAGCGGCCCTGCTGAGGCGCCGCATCAGCAGGCTGAAGAAAAAGAGCAGGAAAATCGCCTGAGATTCTTTGGCAAAGTACCGGCCCTCCTTCGGTCTCCAGTTTCTGACCGGGAGGGCCGCCGTTTCTATTCAGTGTCAGAATTCATCGAATCCATTATCAGGGAAATCCATGGAAGGACTTCCCTGAACATGTCGAGGCTGACTCGTCGTCACGGATTTCGATGGGTGGATGCTTGGTGTCTCTCGTCTCCCGTCTTTTCCGGCTCCGACCCTCGACACGGTGAATTTTTCAACCATGACGGCAAGCTCATGAGATTCCGTACTCAGATTGTTCGATGTGCCGCTGAGCTCCTCCACGGTGGTGGCATTCTGCTGGGTCGTGGCATCTATCTGTGCGAGCGCCCGGTTGACTTCATCCACCCCGACGGCCTGTTCAGCGGATGAGGTTGCGATCTGGTCGATGATCTGCGAGAGGTCACCGATGTGTCCTATCATCAGGTTCAGTGATTCCACGGAGGTCTCAACGATGTCATCGCCGACCTGCACCTTCTGCACGGTATCCTCGATGAGGTTCTTGATCTGGTGTGCCGCCTCTGCGGATTTCTGTGCCAGAGACCTCACCTCGCTCGCCACGACGGCGAAACCCTTGCCGTGCTCCCCTGCCCGGGCAGCCTCCACTGCAGCGTTGAGGGCCAGCAGATTGGTCTGGAACGCCACCTCGTTTACCGTGATAATGATATCTCCGATCTTGCGCGAGGCGGACGAGATCTCCTCCATTGCCTTCATGAGCTGCCGCGATGACTCGCTGCTGGCATTGGCCGTCTCCACCATATTCTTTGCCCTTGAGCACCCTTGGTCCGCGTTCATGGCGTTCTGTTTGATGGAGGAAGTCATCTGCTCCACCGTGGCGGCAACCTGCTCAATGGAAGACGCCTGTTCCTGGGTGGCCTGAGAGAGCCCATGCGAACCTGATGCAACCTCATGCATGGCGCCGTTGAGCATGAGGGCAAGGTGCTTGATCCTCGTCACAACTTCTTCCTGCTTCTCAATGAACCGGTTGAATTCACCAGCGAGATCACCGATCTCATCGGCCCTCTCCATGGAAAGCCTCATGGTGAGATCGCCATCGGCAACCTTCTTGAATGCATTCTGTATGACGGACAGGGGTTTCGCCACCAGCAGTCTGATGGTCAGGAAGACCCCTAGGGCGACGCCCACGGCTATCACTATGATCAACAGGGCTACCTGTGTAATGAGTCTCTCGTAGGATGCAAAGAACTCGCTCTTCTTGATCCCCGTATAGAGGGCACCTATGATCTTGTCATTCGTATCCTTTATGGGATCATAGGCCGTGAAATAGGACACCCCCAATATATCCGCTTCACCCCGGTAGGACTTACCTTCTCTGAAAACGGCGTCATACGCAGGTCCGACAAGCTTGGTCCCGACGGCCCTGGTGCCGTCGGCCTTCTGCACATTGGTTGAAACCCGCATATCACGCATGAATATGGTGGCGGTACCCCCACAGAGTTGTTTCAGTTTGTCGGGGAGTTCATAGTTCCCGTTGACGACGTAATCCCCGACAAGGAGATTCGATCCATCAATCCTGAAATCACTTCCCTTGCTTTCCAGGAGCCCCTTGAACACCTTGATCCTTGTCTCCTGGTTATCGTATGCAATCCTTTCCAGCTCCCTGTGGAAAAAGAAGAAGCACACCACCATGGTCAGGAAAAGGACACCTGAAACAGAACCGAATGTCAGTGCCGAGAGCTTCGTTGTGAGGTTCACCCTTGCCATATCATTCTCCACTATTCAGAAGTATTTCAATATGTTCTACCCTGCGGTTCGGGAAAACGTCTTTAAATCTTTAGAGAAATATCGTACAGAACAACTGGATGTTCACTTTTCAGCATCAACGGTGAAGGACCGTTCCGGACAGCTGTTTGGATTGGATTTCACGGAAGAGTCCAAGTTCTCAACCAGAAACACATTTCAAGGGGATGGTGGGTATGGGAAGATCCATCAAGGTCGCTGCCATACAGATGAAGGCGGAGTTGGGCAATGTTCAGGCAAACCTTGAAAAGGCTGAGCGCCTTGTGGAAGAAGCCGCATCAAGGGGGGCGGAGCTCATAATCCTTCCCGAGTTCTTCACCAGCGCCGCTGCTTTTCATCCCAGTTTCCTGCAGGCGGCGCTGGCCATCAGGGGTAAGGCCACTGAGTTCCTCCTTGAAAAGGCGAAGAAACATCATGCTTACGTGGGAGGCTCCTTCATCTCTTCTCGGAGCGGTGAGCGATACAACACCTTTGTCCTCGCCATGCCCGACGGCTCAACCGCCTACCACGACAAGGACCAGCCCACGATGTGGGAAAACTGCTACTACCGTGGCGGTCATGACGACGGCATCCTGCCCACACCATTGGGTCCCGTAGGAGCGGTTCTCTGCTGGGAATTCGTGCGGAACAGGACAGTGAGACGCCTCCTAGGCAGGGTCGATCTGGTGGTGGGAGGCTCCTGCTGGTGGACAGTACCCCAGGGCTGGCCCTTGGGATCCTTCTGGGAATGGAATCATAGAAAGAACCTCAAGATCATGACCTCAACACCCTCCACCCTGTCCCGACTGCTTGGTGTGCCCGTCGTTCATGCCGCCCATGCCGGAACTTTCAGGGGGTCTGTGCCCTTGATGCCTGGAGTCCCATACGAGTCGTATTACCTGGGAGAGACCCAGATCGTTGATGCCTCAGGGGTCATTCTCTCCCGCATGACCAGGGATGACGGCGAAGGAGTCGTCACTGCCGAGATAACCCTGGGCAGGAAGGCCCCGAGCCTGAACCTTACCTCATCCTTCTGGATACCCAGATTTCCTGCTCTTCTCAGGTTTGCATGGATCTACCAGAACATCCACGGGACACGGTACTACCACCGGGCCAGGCATCAAGGCGTACTGAACATCCCCTGAGACCATGGTTACACCCCGATAGCGGAGCGATCATCGTCCCGAGTCTGCCGCTCCGTTCCTTATCCAGTCCTCTAGCGTCAGGGGCTTCAGTCCCCATGCCGCCCTGGCCTTGTCGCATCGCTCGTTGGGCCTTCCACTCTCCCAGGAAGGCTCAAAGGCCCTGCACACCGAGGACCTGTGCTCGTAGATCGAGCAATGTACACGCCTTCCGATATCACCTTCCAGGGCAATGCACCTTGGCTCTGTCCCGTCCATCCCTATCATGGAACGGCGGTGATCGTTGAGCTTCCTTGTCAATGCCACCGGCACCCCGCCTGGTGTCGCGTCGTCGGCCTCTGCCCAGTAGAAGGACGCCCGGAAGTAGGCACAGCAGGCTCCGCAGGACAGGCAGGGATGGATGACATCCGTATCTTTTTCAGACATACCGCTTTCCCGGATCGTTGGGTCAGAGGATATATGCATAATGGCCCGGGTAAAAATCAACTGGAATCTTTTGACTTCTCCCTGTGAATGCAGGCAACCGTTGCTATTCCATCAACAGCCCGAGATGATCTCGAGGTAAGCGAACAATTCGATACACGGTATTCAGTGCGGCATGCCGATCTTCTGGATACCTTCAACCTTGTCCGGTGGGGATGGCTGAGACTAACACTATACCAGTCTTAATTTCCTTTTCGAATCCCTTGCCCTGGGTCGGTACCTCCTGATGAGTTCTCCTATCGCCTCATTCATGAGATAAGAGGGATCCTTCCCTGTCATGGCTGCCAGATCAGTGATCAGAATATCGTCCTGCTCCTCGATAAGACAATCGATTTGGACCTTCTTTCCCATCCGGCCACTTAGAATGAGACTCAGATTTCTCTTTCCCGTTGCATCCATCACCCCTCCCTCACACACAACAACTCAGACCTACTGCAATCAATCTCAAAGCATTCCATGGGCTCCCACGGAAGATGCATGAATATTCGATGGGTGTCTATATTGAAAGAAAGGTGATATTTTAGTTATTTATTATCACTAATATTACAATGATCTCACTCCAAGGTCTTCAAATATGACCTCAGATTGATCTTATTATTCTTTAACCCCGCCTTTTTCCTGATATTGAAACGGTATGTGTGAACTGTGTTGAGTGAGATATTCAGGAGCCTGGCAATCTCCTTCGAACTCTTGCCTTCCCGTATGAGCGAAGCCACCTGGATCTCAGACGGTGTGAATCCGAGATATTCCGCCGAAATCCTCCTGATGAAAGGAGATGTGATCTCTTCCAGATGGGACTTGATCATGGTTATTGACTTCTTCAGGTCGTCTTCCAGGCACATGCCTTCAATCTTTTCTACATGGGGTATGACAAAGGTCTTCATGTTCGAGACAATGTTCAATTCCATAGACGACTTGTCCTCTTCCCTTTGTTTGAGCAGGACCTTCAGGGCGGCATTCATCTCTTCGAGCTCTATCCCGCGGTCCTGCAGCTCCATCTCCCGGAACCTCAATGCAGCTTCCGTCTTCTTCCGGGCCTCGATCTCCTTGGTAAGCTTTTCCAGGGCATCGGTGAGTTCGGAGGTACGGGACAGCACCATCTCTTCAAGCTGTTCCCGGTGACGTTTGAGCTCTTTGTCCAGCAGCCTCTGTTCGGTTACATTGAACAGAACGCCGCTGAAAATCAGTTCATGCCCGTGCCGTACTGGTTGCGAGATACCCCGGACATATATCTCTTCACCGTCCGGTTTGATGAACCTGCATATGAAATCCCATGTATCTTCTGCCTGTGTCGCATCCCTGACACTGGCATGAAATCGTTCCCGGTCCTCAGGGGCCATACAGCAAATAGCTTGATCGAGAAAATGGGCAAGGTCGTTCTCAATGCCCAAGACAAGCTTTGTCCTCTCGCTGATGTAGTAAACACCCGTCTCTCCGTCATCCCGGGCATAGAACTGAAAGACCACACCCGGAAAGTTCTCTGCAATGCCCCGCAGACGTTCTTCACTCTCGATGAGAGCCTTCTGGGTCTTCTTGCGTTCAGTTATGTCGAGCAACTGGGTCAACATGAGACTCTTTCCGTCGACCTCAATTATGCGAGAGGAAAGCAGTACGTCATGAATGCTCCCATCCCTGGTTAGGAACATCATCTCTGATGATCCTGACAGATTCCTTTTCCGGACAGAACGCATAAAACAATCTCTGTCATAGGGGTCAAGCCAGAATCCCAGATCAAAGGTCGTGTGCCCGATGAGTTCCTCCCGCGAATAGCCCGACCATCGCTCGGATGAAACGTTGCAGTCGATGATCATCCCGTCATCCGGTTGGGATAGGACTATAGGCACAGGGCTTGAATGAAACATGGTAAAGAACTTCTTTTCCGAGGCCTGAAGCCTCTCTTCAGTCCTTTTTCGTTCAGTGATGTCACGGGAGACACCGTGAAGACCGACGAGATCCCCGTTCTCATCCCGTATCCCGCTCACCACGTTCTCCAGCCATAGTGTTGTTCCGTTTTTTTGATAATATTCAAGCTCCATGGAGACCATTCTGTCGGGATCAACACCTTCCCGGCCATCTTGTTCAAGCTCTCGGGAGAGCAGGTCGATGCAATAAACATATGACTCTTTTGTCAATTGGTCCTTGGGATCCTGCTTGACACGTTCTTCCGGGGCATAGCCAAGGAGTCTGGAAATGGAAGGACTGACATATGTGGTGCGCAGGCCCAGGTCCATCGTCCAGACGATGTCACTCATCTTCTCCGTAAGGAACCGATACTTTGCCTCGCTTTTTTTAAGCTCATCCTCTGCTGTCCTGCGCGTAGTGATATCTCTGGTGACTCCCCGATATCCCGTGCACCGGCCTGCGTTATTGTAGATGGGGACGCCGCTTGCCTGGCGTATTCTCATTGAACCGTCCACATGAACGGCAGTGTATTCGAGGTCTTGAAACGGTTGCGGGGACTCAATCAGATTCCGGAGAAAAGGTGCAAGACGGGCTGCATCCCCCGGGGGTATGACTTCAAGAAGGCTTTTCCCGATCCTGTCTTCCGGACCGTATCCCAGATGGTCGACGATCTTCCGGTTCATATAGGTAAACCGCAGCTGCTCGTCGGTCTCCCATATGAGGTCGCTCGAGTTCTCGGCCAGGTCGCGAAACCGCCGTTCGCTCTCCTTCAGCGCGATCTCCGTCCTCCTCTGATCCGTGACATCCAGAAGAACTCCATCAAAGATCATCTCGTTCCCGACCAATCTCGGCCGTGATATGCCACGGATGTACTTCTCCTGCCCGGCAGGAGTGAGGAATTTCACCTCATACTCCCAGTTACTGAAAGAACGTGCCTTATCCCCGATGGAGGCCAGGAAACCCTCCCGATCCTCGGGGTCCACACAGGCGACAAAGCGATCAAAGAAATCATCAGGTTGGTTGACCAGACCCAGGATCTCCAGAGTTCGCTCGCTGACATAATGGAGCCCCATCTCGCCATTGTTCCTGACATAGAACTGGTAAACGGCACCCGGGAGATTCTCCGCGATACCCCTGAGCCGCGCTTCACTCTCACGGAGGGCACCTTCGCAGACCTTCAGGTTTGACAGATTCTCCTCCAGATCCGCTATGCGTTGATGTGCCCGTGACAATTCCTCCATGAGTCCATCGATACGTTCACTGGAGTCACTCATACTCGGTCTCCGTTCATTTCATCATACTGTATGGCCGCTTATCATGATAGGGACAAGTTCCTGATCTATGCCCTCAGCTCACCCGGACATGACACGTTCACAACAGCTGTGACCTTTGCATATAAGTTTCATCGGAAATCGACAAGGTTTGGAATGACTACCCAATCTTGAAGACACCCACGCAAGATATAATATGTATCTATTTATCTTTTATTATTGCTTTATCCTATTCCGAGGTATAGAATAAATGCAGGTGCAGTACCAGGATAGACTGACATTGAGCCTCCAGATCGAATGGGGAAAGCATCAGGCTCTCCCCATTTTTCTTCCTTCTCCATCAAACCAGGTCTTTACTCAGATCCACCCCTATGGTGGTGCTGCTCAACGTGAGTCCCATCAGTGACGCTGCGGTCACCCCGAGGTCTGCGATACGGACGGGTCTGTGGATAATCCCTGCCTTCCCTCCCGGTATCGAGATGGCTGCCACGATGGGCAGCGTGTCCACCGATCCATGACCGCCGTTGTAGACACGCCAAGGGGGCGACCACGTGGGTGCCTTGATACCCACATTGGGAATCTGGCCGTTATACACGGGTATCTGCCAGCCGTTTTTTCCTAGGATGATAATATCGGGCCATATGACGGTCCTTTCCCTGTCAACATCCACGTAGTATGCATGGTAGAGTTCACCAGGCAGGCATACGCCTTCCACGCCGTTCTTCATGTCGTTGCGGTCCAGCACCCACCACGGGCATTCCTCGACCCCGGTCTGGGGATTGAGAACTCTATGGTCCGTGAGGAGCGCCTTCGCCCGGGGTACCTGCTCCTTGCTGTCCCGCCAGTACAGGACCCCATAGCTGCTCACGCTGAACGCATAGACATTCCTGCTTTCCAGGGCGCCCCTCTTCACCGCGATCCCGGCATCCTTGAGGATCCCCAAGCAATCCGTTGTCGAAAAATCATCCGACCAGAGATGGTTCACCGAGGAGTGATCGCTCAGGAGAACGACATGGGCATTCGGGAACACCCCCTGTTCTTCCAGGCCTTTCATGAGCCGGCCGAACTGGACGTCCACATCCCTGATGACATCCAGTATCGCCTCCCTGAAGAGGAGCCGGTTCCGAGCACTGACCATCTGGTAGCCGGGTCTGGATTCACAACCATCCGGCGGCTCATAAGGCACCTCAGTCTTCACGAACTCATCCGGGTCCGAGGCATTCCCGATGCAATGCCCTGCGTCGTCACACTGGGCGAGAAGAATATATGCCATGTCAGGATTCTCGCGCCTGAATATCTTCAGGGTGGAGTCCACGATCCAGCTGTCGTGGGGGAAGTGATTGGCGAAGTGTTCCATCTGCCATGTCAGGAGACTGCCCTGCCCCGAATAGAGCCTTGTCATGGTGTCGCTTGGCATCATGGGCCAGCCGAAGTAGCCACGGTGTCCCGATTCAGGGTCACAGAGAGCATCCTGGTCAGTGGCCGGATCAGCGAGGCTCTCCCGGTGGGGGTCAATGAGGTAGTCGGGATGGCTGGGGCCGGTCACCAGAATATCCACCCCCGTGTCGAGGTCATCGACCCTGAACATCTCACCTACCCACTCCTTGCCGGTGATGAGAAGGGTCTTGGATTCCGGCCATCGGCGCTTCCATGCGGAAAAGAGGGTGTCCGTAGGCCTGCCCATCTCATCCCTGGCCAGCGACATGCTGGTCCGCTGAATGATGGCATCTCCTGACTCGTCCCATCCCGTAGGCTGGGCCCACACGCTGATGATGCCGGTCTGAGCCGAGGAAGTCCCAGCCAGGGCGTTCAGGTGGTTCATGTCCGTGGCGGCAGGGAGAAAGCATTTGGCGTCCCTGTACCACACGGCTTTTTTCAGGAATGTACGGATGTTGGGCATCAGCCAGTTGCCCTCGCTACCCCCCGGCTGTCCCGCGGCATCGAGATCGAGATACCGGGGGTGGAGCGCATCAATGGCGATAAAGATAAGCTTCTCCCGCTGCCCTGCCACACTTTGTCCGGCTGCGGAAACGGCTGCACTCTTCATGGGGAACAGGCCCCAGTTCATCAAAGTCAACCCGCCTAGAACAGTTGAGATCTTCTTCAGAAATGATCTCCGCCCGGGCTGCAGGGTTTCCCTCCGATCGATGGAGTCCGCCTTCCCCCTCTTTCCCATGCTCATCCCCCCATGATCGCCGCATGTAGCCGGTACAGTCGTGTCCTCAGAATGCCGGAGTCATGGCATACAGGCACAGGATGCCGCCCTGTTCGTTCACCTCTGCCTTGGTCCGGGCGCCGTTCATGGCTTCGCAGGCGATCGATCGTATCTCCTCCGCCACACCCCGGAGGCTCCCCCCCTCGAGCACGTCCCCTGCATTCACGTCCATGTCGTCTTCCATGGCATGGTAGAGCCTGCTCGTGCTCGCCACCTTGATGACCGGGACAATGGGGAACCCCGCCGGATTTCCCCGTCCCGTGGTGAAGATCATGATCTGGCATCCGGCCGCCGCCAGACCGGCCATGGACTCCATGTCGTAGCCCGGCCCGTCCATGATCATGAGCCCCCTGCCTGCGGGCCTCTGGCCGTAGTCCACCACATCTGCGATTGTCCGGCTGCCTGCCTTGCAGATGCAGCCGAGGGACTTCTCCTGGATGGAGCTCATGCCTCCGTCCATGTTGCCGGGGGCGATGACCAGGGAGGCCAGGGGACCAAGGATGTCCCCGGTGCGCTTCTCCGCCGCATCGACGACCTGAACGATCCTCTGGGCAATCCCGGGGGCAGCTGCCCGGCGGGAGAGGATGTGGGCCGTGCCGATCATCTCCGTACTCTCGGTGAGGATCACGGTTCCGCCTTCGT
>ERZ795057.244-NODE-244-length-58204-cov-8.818673_pt1 | contig 58204 bp, 54 predicted proteins | sample MGYA00375141_ERZ795057 | MGnify/ENA primary metagenome ERZ795057 (study PRJEB30186, sample SAMN05720163) | activated sludge metagenome | isolation source: Anaerobic digester | place: Hong Kong | collected 2015-01-26 ...
GTATTTAAACAGTACTATAAGTCCTATGATAATCTGAAGAACACCATTTCCGCAGCACTTGAGCATTCCAATAAGAAGGACTCTTTTTACTCGAAGGTAAGAAAATTTAAAAACAGCAGGGAGGCTTCTCTCTTCTCTGATAATATGCCTGAAACTGTTTACGACAATCTGGTAAAAACAGTTCGTAATAATACCGAACCCCTCTTTAAATATTTCAATTTCCGCAGGGAGGCGCTGGGACTGGCGAGGTTGCATTTTTATGATACCTATGCGCCTATTGTAAGTGATGTTAATTTTTCAATGTCATATGAGGAGGCTGTTGAAACATGCGTTAAAGCCCTTGCCCCTTTAGGGGATGAGTATACGGGGATAATGCGTGAAGGCCTTCTTAACGGCTGGGTGGACAGGTATGAGAACCGGGGCAAGAGGAGCGGGGCGTATTCATCGGGCTGCTATGACTCCCCTCCATACATACTGCTGAATTACGAGGATAAAAATATTAATTCTCTCTATACCCTGATCCATGAGGCCGGACATTCGATGCATTCATACTTCTCGAAAACAAACCAGCCCTTTGTTAACGCGGATTATACGATTTTTGTCGCAGAGGTGGCCTCGACTTTTAATGAAACGCTGCTCAGCCGTCATCTTCTTGAATTGTATAAAGATGATGAAAAGATGACTGCCTATATCCTGAACCGTGAGATAGACAATATAAGGGCCACCCTGTACAGGCAGACGATGTTCGCGGAATTTGAAAAGAAGACCCATGAAATTGTCGAGGCAAATGAAGCGCTTACCCTGGAGGTAATGAGGAATGTTTATGCAGGGCTTCTTGATGCATACTTCGGTGACACGCTTTTTATTGATGATGAACTTACTCTTGAGTGCCTGAGGATCCCGCACTTCTACTCGGCTTTCTATGTTTACAAGTACGCTACAGGTATATCGGCCGCCATAGCTTTAGCTGAAAAGGTTATCACAGAAGGGTCACCGGCACGCGACGCGTACCTGGGATTTCTGAAATTAGGGGGGAGCAGGTATCCCCTTGATGAACTTCTGGATGCCGGTGTGGATATGAGTACACCTGAACCTGTAGAACTTGCAATAAAACATTTCGCTCATCTTGTTGACAGGATGGTAAAGGTCTACACAGCGCTTAAAAAATAGAACCATCTGATCCGCTGCTGCCACAGGGGGATCTTATTCTCCCTGTGGCAGGATACATCTCACCCTCTCCCTGTCATCTTTCATTACTTCCGAAATTGTATATTAATTTTTGCCTTATTGTATAATTTTTCATATATTATAAAATAAAGCTGTTTTTATTCCAGACTGATTTTAATGAACAGTCCTCTTTAATTATCATGCCGGGGACAAGCGGAGTACAGGGCCTCTTTTTGATCAAAATACTTGTTAATGAAATATTACAGAATTAAAATATAACAGAAGGGGGGAATTATGCTGGCAGTGCTTTTTGAACAGAAGGGAAATACAGGGATAGCAACTATCAACAGGCCTAAGGCCAATCAGCTGAGTCACGAGGTTTTCGAGGATTTCAGTGCTATTCTCGACAGAGTTGAATCCGACGATTCGGTAAGGGTACTTGTTATAACAGGGGCCGGTGAGAAGATATTCTGCGCAGGAGCGGATCTTTCACAGGGTTTCGGGAATTTTACTCCTGTTGAGTTTCTTAAAAGGGGGCAGGATCTCTTTAACAGGATAGAGGCTTTCCCGAAACCTGTAATTGCAGCTCTTAACGGGCATGCCTTCGGAGGGGGATGCGAGCTTGCACTTGCGTGCCATATCCGTTTTATAAAAAACGGGGCCCGTATAGGCCTGACTGAAACAAACCTGGGAATTATTCCCGGTTATGGCGGGACTATGAGAATGCCGCGGCTCATAGGCTGGACAAAAGCCCTTGAGTACATGCTTATGGGGAGAGAGATAGAAGCAGAAAGGGCATACGAACTGGGGCTTGTGAACAGGGTGTGCCGGGAAGGGAAGACCCTTGAGGATGCGATGGAAACTGCAGCGGGACTTGCAGAACGTCCCCCCCTTGCGATTAAGGCGATACTCAAGCTGATGAATACATCCTACAGGTCTGATGTTGACGAACATCTTCTTGTGGAAAGGACTGAACTGGCCTCACTCTTCGGTACCAAGGATGCGGCAGAGGGTATAACTGCATTTATTCAGAAAAGGAAGCCTGTTTTCAAAGGTGAGTAATAATGGGAGGATTCTGGCTTACAGATAATATTGATGTTATACTTTTTATGCATGCTGTCACCATGCTGCTGTTTGCCGGAATTCTTTACAGGCCGGGGCACGGTTTCAGGTTCTCTAATCCTGAATTCAATTTGCAGTTATTCGCCCTGGGAATTTCTCTTAACCAGTGGATCGCCATTATAATATATCTTTTCCCGGGGAAAAATTATCTTTATCTCCCGGGGATTATTATTGTTTCAATTTCATTTCTTGCTCTTTTCTTTTACAGCCTGGCAGCCTTTCCTCAGTGGCTGCGAAAGACGGCTGTTTTTTACGTGATTGTTGCAGCGGCAGCGGCTTTTTTTATCTCGGCAACGTCGGGATACAGGATGGGGTATTCATTTATCTATTATACCCTGGCGTTTCCAATATCGCTCGGGACCTCGTTTACCCTGTTCCGTTACGGTTGGAAGTCCGCTGATATTAAAAAAACAGGATGGTTTATCGCGGCTCTATCTTTTTTCCTGTATGCGGTCTCATGGTTTATCACAACTCCCTTTGAGTTCTGTCTTGCGTCACTCACCGGCAATTCCGGGGGATCTTTGTATCCATGTTATGTCGCCACTTTTCAGACTGTGTCAGCTATGGGTATTCTGGCCGGATTTTATATATTGAAGAATTTTAACAAAGACGGGAAGCGGTACCTTCAGGAGAGATACATTTTCCCTTTACTTATGCTTTCTGTTTTTATTTTATCCTGTTATTTTGTCTCCTGGCGGAGTGAAATCGCGGGTGGTGAAATTAAAAACAGGATTTTAAGTCATGCAAGGGCTGTTGCAAACGCTGTTAATCCTGAAATTGTAACAAGACTCAGGTTTTCCTCCCTTGACAGGAGTAATCCCGCATTCATTCTTATCAGAAATCAGATGATTTCCTTTGGCCGGTATTCAGGAGTTGACTTTTTATACAGTTTTACCCTGAAGGATGGGAAACTCGTTTTCGGCCCTGAGAATATTGATGAAAATGATTCCATGGCGTCCCCTCCCGGTACTGTTTACCTGAAACCGCATCCGGATTTTAAAAAAGTTTTCAATGAAGCGCTGCCCGGAGTAATCGGCCCTTATAAGGATGAATACGGTACATTTATAAGCGGTTATGCCCCTGTTATTGATCCGAGGTCAGGAGCAGTTCTTCTTGTAACGGCAATAGATTATCCCGCTGATAGATGGTGGCGGGCAATATCAGTGGTGAGGATTAATGTTTTAGTCACTGCATTTATTATAATATCAGCCATAATGTTCATGAATATTCTTCTTGTTATGCGCCGCCTGATCTGGAATAAGTCGAATTTATTTGCAGTAAGACAGCTTGAAACTTTTTTTATACTCGGTTCAGGAATACTCCTCTCTCTTTTTATCTTTTTTCTGTTTAATGATTCTGAAAGAAGGAGGAACATTAACAATTTTATTCCCATAGCTGATTCTGTTGCTGGAGTAATCAGGGAAAACCTTTTTAATATTGGTTATGATCTTGAAAACCTTTCAAAATTATTTGAGAGCAGCGAATATGTTACAGGAGATGAATTTCGTATTTATGTTCATGAAATGCGTTTCAACCCGGTTAAAGCAAGGGCCTGGTATCCGCGGATACGGGGCAGCGGTAAAAAAGGGGATTCATATTTACTGTTATATGAAGAATCATCAATCTTTAAGAAGAGGGAGGTATACAGCCTTTCTTCTTCATCAGAGGGAAAATCTACAATAAATAATTCACTCAATACAGGGATGGCAGCATTTTTCAGGTATACAGGTGAAGACGGTAATAAAGCCGGAAAGTTTATGACGGTCATTCGTCCTGTATATAAAAATGAAAGGGAGCTCAGGGGTTTTGTCTCGTCAATATCTGATCTCGGGCTGCTTCTGGATTATTCCATGTCGTTCAGCAGGTCCCGAAATCTTAAGCTTGAAGCGGAAATTATTGATATTACTTTACCGGGAGAAGAAATAAGCCTGGCCCGTAATTCCAGTAATGATGGTGCTGGAGTTGAAATTTTTTATGAATCCATATTTAATGAAGTCTATCCCGTATTCATTTGTGACAGGGTGCTGGGTATAAGGATTAATCCCTGTGAGGGTTATTATAAAGACCATATAGGCAACACGGGAATTATGGGCGGCGTATCAACCCTGATGCTTGCTATAGCGGTGGCTATCCTTTCAGGTTATCTCAGGCGAAGAGAGTATACCCTTGAGGATGAGGTGCAGGCAAGGACTAAAGAACTGAGTGAAAGCAGGGAGCGCTTCAGGGCACTTCATGAAGCCTCATTTGGCGGGATATCTATTCATAATAAGGGGATTATGCTTGAATGCAATGAGGGGCTCGCAAGAATGACGGGCTATACTGTTGATGAACTTAACGGAATGGACGGGCTCCTGCTCATTGAGCCCTCATGGCGTGATTTTGTTATGGATAAGATATTAAGCGGGTATGAGAAGAGTTATGATGTTGAGGGGATAAGGAAGGACGGGTCGGTTTATCCCCTTGAAATACAGGGGAAAAATATACCTTACCACGGCACTATGGTGAGGGTGACTGAATTCAGGGATATTACAGAGAGAAAAAGAAACGAAGAACTTCTCAAAAATCAGAGGGTGGAACTTGAGAGGGCCAATGAACAGCTCCAGGCAGAAATGGAGGAGTTTGAGGCTATGAATGGCGAGCTGATCGATATGAACCAGCAGCTTGTAGAGAGTGAAGATAAGTTTTCAAAAGCGTTCAGTATAAATCCCTCGATAATGATGATAAGTTCGCTGGAAGACGGGAATATCTTTGAGGTGAACAGCGCTTTTCTTCAGACATTCGGTTATGAGAAGGAGGATGTTGCGGGAAAAAGCATTTTCGAGCTGGATCTGTTTGTGGACATCGGCCAGCGAGATCTGGCACTCGATTTTATAAGGAAGGACGGGCTTGTAAGAAACATGGAGGTTGAGGTTAAAACTTCAAATGGCGAAAGGAGGTATGGACTTTTTTCCGCTGATTATATTGTCATTCATGATGTGAAGTATATGCTTACAGTTATGATCGATATTACGGAACGGAAGCAGAATGAAATCAGTCTTTCTCATATGCAGAAGATGGATGCCATAGGTCAGCTTGCAGGAGGGGTGGCGCATGATTTTAACAACCATCTCAGCGGGATTCTCGGTTATGCTGAAATCCTTTCAATGAAATTGAAAGATAATTCACTGAAGAAATATTCAGACGGAATCATATCGGTGGCGATGAGATCTGCTGATCTTATAAAGAAGCTTCTTGCATTTGCACGCAAGGGGCAGTTTCAGCTGATGAACGTTGATATGCACCATATTATTGATGAGACTATTGAAATTCTTAAGCACAGTATTGACAGGAGAATCACTATTGTTAAAAAGTATAATTCAGAAGAGACCCTTGTCTCAGGTGACCCTTCCCAGCTTCAGAACGTGCTTCTTAACATAGGGCTTAACGCCAGGGACGCTATGCCTGCAGGAGGTAAACTGTTTTTTGAAACCCGGGAGGTCGTTTTTAACAAGGATATGCCAAGGGTGCAGTTAATGGATATCCTTGAAGGGGACTACATCTCAATAAGCGTAACTGACACCGGGATCGGCATGGATGAAGAGGTCAAATCCCATCTGTTCGAGCCTTTTTTTACGACAAAGGAATCAGGGAAGGGGACCGGGATGGGGCTTGCTTCTGTCTATGGAACAATAAAAAATCATAACGGTTCAGTAAGTGTTTACAGTGAACCGGGGGAGGGCACTACTTTCAGAATTTATCTCCCGGTGCTTAAAGGCTATAATGAAAAGAGAAAAAAGACAGTGTCTCTGGATGTGCCAGATATTCCTCCGCAGAGGGTGTTGATTATTGATGATGAAGATGTTGTCAGGGGGGTCCTGTCAGAGATGCTTGACGGGATGGGGCATTCGGTGTACGAGGCTTCAAATGGTGCTGAAGGAGTTGCTCTGTATAAAGAGAACTGGAGAGAGATAGATATTGTGATAGTGGATATGATTATGCCCAGGATGAACGGGCGCGATGCTTTTCTTGAAATGAAAAAGGTAAATCCTGACATCAGGGCTATACTTTCATCCGGATTCAGCCTGGATGAGGAATCACAGTCTATGCTGACTGAAGGAGTTATGGGGTTTATTCATAAACCGTACAGGACGGATGAGCTCATGGAAAAAATGGCAGAAATTATTAAATAACAAAGGAACATGATTATGAAAGATAAGATTGTATTTCTCGATTCGTCAACGGTGGATTATGGCGATATAGATTTTTCGGGTCTGAGGGAGTTCGGTGAGGTCGTTGTCTACCCGGTAACAGCCCCGGGGGAAGTTGCGGAAAGGTGTAAGGACGCGACTATTGTTATAACAAATAAGGTCGTATTTGGAAGCGATCTTATTTCGCAATGTCCGAACCTTAAGATGATAGCCGAAGCGGCTACAGGCTACAATAACATTGATATTGATGAGGCGAAGAGGAGGGGGATCATTGTGGCAAATGTCCCCGGCTACTCAACAACAACCGTGGCGCAGCTCACGATGGCGTTTATCCTTTCGCTTTCAACAAATCTTATTAAGTATAACGCAGCAGCTCATGACGGGACATGGTGCAGGTCTGATATTTTTACACTGGGCACATGGCCTTTTTTTGACCTTGAGGGGAAAACCGTCGGGATCATGGGGCTTGGTGCTATAGGGGGCGAAGTGGCAAGGCTGTGCAGTGCTTTCAGGATGAATGTTGTTGCTCTTAAACGAGATGATAATTCAGGAGGGGGAACCTATCCCAGGGTAGGGCTTTATGATCTTGCTAAAGAATCTGATTTTATATCAGTTCATATGCCTCTCACAGAATACTCAAAGGGCCTGATTAACGGGGAGTTTTTTTCCAACATGAAGAAAACGGCGTTTCTTATTAATATGGCCAGGGGGCCCATTGTTGATCCCGCTGCCCTTAAAGAGGCTCTCGTGGAGGGAAGGATTGCCGGGGCGGCGATTGATGTCATGGAGAAAGAACCTCCGGATGCGGATGATCCGCTTCTCAATACTCCTGATCTGATAATAACTCCGCATATAGCATGGGCGAGTATTGAATCTCGGAGGCGCCTTGTGAATGAAATTACAGAAAATATAGGGGCATTCCGGAAAGGTGAAAAAAGAAACGTGGTAAACGGTTAGCGGTCTGATGCCCGGACTTGAAATTCAGCCGGATCTGTTTAAAGCCGGAATTTGTGAGTTCACAGATTCCGGCTTTTTGATCCGGGCCTCTCTACCCGTAAGTATCAGTAGAACAGGGACAGAGCTATGAGGAACTGCCCTGGAGCGTAGAATAGCCACACATAAAAAGTCGCGAACCTGAAATATTTAACAAACTGTATCCATCCCAGAATAGCGTCTGAAATGTAGAAAAGTATAGCACCCCACATCATCAGCGCATGAGATGTGCCGCCGTTTCTTATGTAGCCGTTGACCGAAAAATATACTATCAGTGAAAGTGCCGTGACATAAATAATTACAGGGAGGAGCATGTTTCCCAGTTTTCCCGATTTATAAAACCTGTAAATGAGATAAACCATAAGTGCGATGAGTATAACTGCCGTAAAAATGTCGCTTAATATAAATGAATATCCTGTAGCGAAAACGATATTATAAAGAATGTGAGTGCCTAAAAAAAAGATGAGCCCGTGGGTGAAAAGATCCGCCGCCTCAACCATGAGCACAGAGTCCGCGATAAGAGAAAGTCCCAGAGCCGCAAGGAGCATCCACTGGTTCCCCTGGCCGTAATTGTATACCCCGACGACAGCAAGGCCGCATATAAAGTATGTAATCAGAGGTGTTGTAATTAGCCGGATGAATTTCTTTTTAAGAAGAACAGAAACCTGGCGGACAACAAACACTGCAGTTGCTGATATAATAAGGATTTTGACTGCAAGAGCTGTATTCATTTTTCCTCCTGAAATGTTTTTATGAATAAAGCCTGATTATTTATAATTAATATATATTACATTATTAGAGCCTTGTGTCAAGGGTTTATTTGGAAATCCTGATATGATTGACAGTCGTTTAAGGTGAAATATTGTATAATTAAGGTAAAACGTGAGTACATGAATGAAGAAACTATTCCGGCGTATAATAAAGCCTCTCCTCCTGCTGACACTTGTATCTGTTTCATGTTCAGTGAGTGAGGCAGGATTAAATACCTCTATTCTCAGGGAGGGGGATATTATTTTTCAGTCATCACAATCATCGCAGTCTGATGCCGTTAAAGCAGCCACAGGTTCAGATTTCAGCCATATGGGTATAATTTTCAGGAGTGGGAAGAGGTTCATGGTACTTGAAGCGGTAAATCCGGTTTCAGTAACCCCTCTCGAAAGATTTATCAGCAGGAGCGAAGGACGGTTCGCCATAAAGAGGCTGAGAGACAGGGAAAAGATACTTACTGCGGTAGCGGTTAAAAAAATGAAAGCTGCAGCAGATGCTTATATCGGAAAAAGATATGACATATATTTCAGATGGGATGACAGAAGAATCTACTGCTCAGAGCTTGTATGGAAAATATATAAAAAAGGCGCAGGAATTGAGATCGGAAGACTCCAGCGAGCCCGTGAACTTAATCTTGGTGATCCCGCGGTTCAGAAACTTCTGAAGAGGAGGTATGGTAAAGCGGTCCCTCTTGACGAAATTATTATCACCCCCCAGTCGATGTATGAATCGGGAAAACTTTTCACTGTTTATGAACGGAGGTAATTAATTATGCAACACCATATTCCTGCCGCTGCTTATGCAGGTGTTATCTCTTTTTTTTCAGTTCCGGGTAAAGCTTGTCAATGCATTCCGGACAGAGGCCATGGCTGAATTCGACATCGGAATGCTCGCTTATATATTTTTCAACCTGGTCCCAGTAACCTGAGTCATTACGGATTTTCTTGCAGTTCGCGCATATAGGAAGAATCCCGCGCAGTTTTTTTATGTCGGCCAGGGCCTTTTCAAGATCATCTTTCTGGGCTTTTACCCTGTTTTCCGCCTCTATCCGGTCTGTTATATCTGTCAGGACAATTACCGTGCCGCTGAACTTCCCGCTGACGTCCTCCATGCGGGCAATGCGCCCCTGATAGGTCTTTATAGTTTCATCATCAGGATCGGTTTCTTCAAAACATCGCACCCCGGGAGATTCTGAAACGAATATTTCAAAATGTTTTTTCAGCCATTGAGGCAGCGTTACCTTTATATTTTCACGGTTGTAGTAGTAACTGCCGGGCACATGTGACAGTTTAAGGATTCGGGATGCGGCCCGGTTTATGTATATGGTCTCTCCTGCGGTGTTGAGAAAAAAAACCGGAGAGGCAAGGCTTTCAACAACAGTGAGAAACATATTTTTTTCATTTGTCATTATTCTGTTGGAGTTTCTCAGTTCATCAAGCTGCTCCTCCCCTTTTAAATCAATCCATTCTGACGAGAATCCGATCTCTATCCTGTCAAAGCCCCTTTCCAGGAAACCGATATATTTGTCTCTCTCGTTATCGGGATAGCCCTGCTCCTTTATAAGATCCATGTAGGTGTCCCTGTAGTATTTGAACAGTCCAATGAACATGGCATAGGGTATGCCTCTCTCCCTGTGCATCTTTGCCTCAATTATGCCGAAGGCAGCAACCGGGTCTTCTGTGAAGTCCTCATCAGGTGTGAGTTCTAAAGATCTTCCTGATTCTATTGCTGTGCACACCGCTTCTGACAATCCCTGGATAGATTTTCTCCAGGCCTCCCTGAGCGTGGAGGTATATTTCACGTAATCCTGCCTGAGGGAATAATCAAGTATCCGCTGCATCAGCCACTCTTCGTTTTCCAGGATAAGTTGAAGGAGTTTTTTCATGATTAAATAATATCGATTTTTCTGCTGCGCGGCGATAATTTTACTTTCCGGGTTCATATAAATTTTACTGGACAAAAGGCGTTGCCCTGTTATCTGTGCTGCTGACCTGAACATGAGGAATTAATTATGAACCGGAAAGTAAAATATATTCCAGTTGTTAATCACGGCCATCCCGGAACTTTCGGCTATAACTGGTTTTACTACAAGTCAGCTATAGGAGGGGTTCTCCGCCCCCACAAGCTTGAGTTCAGTGAACCGAGATTCGGCCGTGACAGTAACTTTATATACAGGGAGTCCACAAGGCGGAGGTGGCACGCTCTTTATAATGTTCCGGAAAATCTGGAGGTCCCTTTCACTGTTTACGGCTATTCCGGCGCGGTGGGAATGATGGCCATACTGAAGGAACTGGGTGTAAATTTCAGGCATCTGCTGCATCTTAAGAGCGAAATTAAAATCAATTCAACCATGCAGGCCGGAGAATCTTATGTGATTGATTATGCTTTTGAGGATGCAATCCGTATAAAGGCTGACAAGGCCGCGATTATAGGTACGACAAAAGTTCTGCGAAACAACAGATCCCTGATTGAGGTGAGGGACCATTTCGTGGTAAAAGAGGTTCCGGAGAAATACCTGGAAAAGCTCAGGACAGATGAAACAGGGGAGTTCAGGGGGATAACAGGTATCCCCTCCTGCAACCCTGAAAAATTCATTACCAGGGAGCTGTATATAATGGAGAATTACGCCAGGGATTACGGCAGGGCCTCGGGTGATAAGAATATTGTGCATACCACTAAATTCGCTTCAAGGCTGTTCGGTTTCGGGAGACCGTTTATCCAGGGGCTTTGCACAGCGAATCTTATAATGTCAAGGCTCTGCGTGGAGGGTTTTACCCCTGCCTTTTTTTCAATAGTTTTCTGCAGGCCCGTTTACCTGGAGAGCAGGGTGTTTTTAAATTATAATGAAGAAGAATACATACTCCAGGATGAAAATGATCGTGTTTTATGCTGCGGGAATCTGAAAAGGATGAATAAAACTGAAGCATGAATAGACAGCTGTAATTCGTGATAACCGTTTTTCAATAACAACAGAGGGCCGGGGTAGCCGGCCTTTTTAACGCTGGTATAGTCCTGTTATACTGGCGCTCCCCAGTACATGCCCTTTGATGATCTTTTTAAATTCCGGCAGCCTGAGTCCCCTGTCAGCGATTTTGTCGTCAATGGCATAAACTGTGAAAATATACCTGTGAGGTTTCCCTTTAGGAGGGCAGGGGCCGTTATATCCCGATTCACCAAAATCGTTAATTCCCTGAAGGCCCCCTTTCCCTTCGGAACTTTTCGGGAATCCCATTGGAAGTTTTTTGACTGAATCAGGTATATTATAAATCACCCAGTGTACAAATGTGCCGCCTGGAGCGTCCGGGTCTTCACAGGTTACGGCAAAACTTTCCGCTTTGTCCGGGAATGTCCAGTGCAGTTCAGGGGAGAGATCTTTCCCGTCACATGTATAGTCTTTTGAAAGATATTCCCCGTCGGCAAATGAATCTGAAGCAAGGGTCATTGCTGAGGCCCCGCCTCCGACACCGGCGCCCTGAATCGCCGTTGTAATGACTGATGCAAGAATAAGACCGTTCATACAGAACCCCCTTATATATCATAAACCGGAGGGACTTCTATGCCTGTCCCCTCTGCCTATAATTTGTTAATCCGTGAGGCGAAAGTCAAAGGGAAGTGAAAATAATTTTTCAGGGAATAATACCTGTTGCAGGTTAAAATGATGTTGAATTTATATTAATCGGATGCTAAATTGAGAAGGGGCAGTTGTGGTTTTTTATCGGAATTAGCCGAGGCCGTGGTTCAAAAAAATTTCCGGAGGTATGATATGCAATACGGGGCTCAGAATAACATTGTAGCAAAGGTGAAGAGTATTAAAACAGGTGAAATAATGTCTCAGATAAAGTTTGAGGTTGTCGCTCCTCACAATATGAGTTCGGTACTTACAACAGATTCAGTCAAATCCCTTGATCTTAAAGAGGGTGATACAGTGCATCTTGTAATCAAGGCTATACACGTTTTACCTGTTAAGGAGTAGTTTTTTTGTTGAATTAAAATAGAGCCGTCCTTTTACTTTCAGATTAAACGGAATGCTATCTGCGGAGTTGAATTATGAAAAAAGGGCGGCTCGGTTTTGTTGACCTGATGCGCGGTCTTGCTATGCTTGTGATGATCGAGGTCCATGTTGTAAATTCAATGATGGACGTTGCTTTGAGGAACACGGGATGGTTCAACTACCTTAATTTTATAAACGGTCTTGTGGCCCCGTCATTTATCTTTATTTCAGGTTTTGCCTTTATGCTGGCATCACAGGCAAAACTGCATCTCTTCAGGGAATTCAGGTATGATTTTTGGAAACAGTCCGGGAGAATTGTCCTTATCTGGTTCGCAGGTTATATGCTGCACATCCCTTTTTTTTCATATTACAAGTGTACAAATATCGCCACCCATGATCACTGGATGAAGTTTTTCAGCATAGATGTTCTGCAGTGCATAGCCCTGGGGCTCCTTGTAATCTTTATACTGCGGCTTGCTGTAAAGAGCGACAGGGCCTTTCTCGTTGTTGTGACACTGCTGGGTATTGCTGCTGTTGTCCCTGCCCCTTATTATTATGCAATAAACTTTGAACAGTGGTTCCCGTTCTATATTGCCATGTATTTTACGCCGGTTTATTATACCATCTTCCCGATTTTTCCATGGTTCGGTTTTATGGCTGCCGGTGTTCTCTGCGCGTGGGTTTTTTTAAAAGTCAGTAAAAGCGGGGGCGAGGGGCTTTTTATGAGAAGGCTTCTTCTTATCGGTCTTCTCCTTGCTGTTGTGTCGCTCCCGCTGATGTTTTATCTTAAGGATTACATGAAACTTTTTTCTGACGTTAAGCCGAACATACTTTTTTTTAGCGGAAGGCTCGGGTGTGTTTTCCTTATTCTTTCTTTCTCATATTATTACTGTGAGTGGAGAGGGGAGCCTTCGGCTGTTATTCTCTATCCCAGCAGGGAGTCGCTTGCGGTATACTTTATGCATCTGCAGCTGCTTCACAGGGAGGTCTGGTGGGGCAGGTCCATAATACAGATTTATCCGAATAGTCTCGGTTTCGGCGCTTCCATTGCTGCGGCATTGCTTGTCATAGCGGTGATGCTCCCCATGGCAAGGGTATGGAATTACCTGAAGATGAAATACAGGTATTTCGGACGCATCGCCGTATGGAGCATGATTGTATTTGGAGCGGTTATTTTTATGCTGCGTTAAGCCGGTATTTATTTTTTACAGGTCAGGAGGGGGATCGGCTTAAATGAAAAATTCAGGGTGGCGTGACAGAATTTCATCCACCCGTATTTTCACATCATCCGACATTTTAATATCCTCAGGCCATTCTCGGGCATGCCCGTCTGCTACCCCTTTCCTTGTCGCATCGATTATCACGCACCCCTTTTCAAGAACCATGTCGCGGGAGGGGTCTACGTTATTGAATACCTTCCACAGCACAACAGAACCCTCTTCAGGTTTTATGTCGGAGTCAAGGAGCACAAAAATTCCCTGACTTTTCAGTGAACTGTTCCTGATTCGGTCCCTGTAGTAGGAGGAGTTTTTTCCTCCCCCCTTTTTTACATTCAGTATTATTACCCTGTTTCTGCATTCTTCAAGAACCGCTGTCGCGCCGGTAAACCCGTCGTCGATTTCATGAAATGCACTGGTAAGCGCTTTGCTGTTCATCGTGCCGTGTATACTCTCTCCGGAACGGGGCTCTTCGCCTTCAACCATGCGGGTTGCATCGATACCGAGCTTTGAGCCGTACAGCGGTTTTTCCGCGGAGTGGTCAAGGACATCGAGGATCCCCTTTGTCAGTGCAACGTCCCGGTGAATGTCAATTGTGTCGAGTATATGACGCAGCAGTTTCCCCCTGTCACGCAGAAGTTCAGGGTCATCAATCATTACAAGTATCTTGGCAAAGCTCATCTGGCCCGAACCCCACATCCCGTTCATCACCTTCCCTGCATGGTGCGGAAACTCCTTCTCAATGGCAACTACTGCTATGTTATGAAAAACCCCCTCCCAGGGGAGCATGTAGTCTTTGATTTCAGGAAGAACCGTTTTTATCATAGGGAGGAAGAGCCTTTCCGTGGCAAGGGCCATGTAGCAGTCCTCCATTGGGGGTTTGCCGACTATTGTTGCACTGTAGATTGCATTTTTACGGTGTGTCACAGCTGTTACATGGAATACAGGGTACTTCCCTTTAAGGGAATAGTAGCCGGTATGGTCACCGAATGGCCCTTCAATTCGCAGTTCCCCGGGATCAACATACCCCTCTATGATGAACTCCGCTTCTGCCGGAACCTCAATGTCAACAGTAATGCATTTTGTCATAATAACGGGTTTGCGCCTGATAAAACCTGCAAGGAGTATTTCATCTATTCCCCGCGGCATGGGGGCTGTGGCTGAATATGTCACAGCAGGATCTGTGCCTATTGCAACCGCGACCTCCATCCTTTTACCCTTCTTCAGGTATTCATGGTAGTGGTGAGCGCCGTCTTTATGTATATGCCAGTGCATCCCCGTGGTGTTTCTGTCAAATATCTGCATCCTGTACATGCCGGCGTTTCTCCTTCCATCCTCAAGCCCTTTTGTGAAAACAACAGGGAGTGTAACGAATGGGCCGCCGTCATCGGGCCAGCAGAAGAGAACAGGGAGTTTAGTGAGATCAACATCCTCCCCTTTAAACACAACCTCCTGGCATGGCGCTTTCTTTCCGGATGTGCGCGGGAGAAACCTCGAGTACTTCACAAGTTCAGGAAGGAGTTTTATCTTTTCAGAGAAAGATTTAGGGGGCTTCATGTTTATAATATCCTGGAGCCTCCCGGCAAGTTCGTCAAGGGAGCGGCTCCCCAGCGCCATGTTTATTCGTTTATTGCTGCCGAACTGGTTCATCAGTACCGGGAACTCCGAGTTTTGGACATTTTCAAAGAGTATTGCCTTCCCTCCGCCGGGGAGTTTTGACATCCGGTCTGTTATCTCTGTTATCTCAAGCCTGCTCGAAACAGGTTCTGTAAAGCGGATGAGCTCCCCCTCTTTCTCAAGTTCGTTTATAAATTCATGCAGGTTTTTATAATTTTTTTTCATTTATTGTCCGTTTATACGCTTTTCCAGGCCGTGTCCAGGCCGTGTTCTATATTGAGTTGATCAAATATTTTTCCTGTAATGAAGTCCACAAGGTCATCAATTTTTTCAGGCGAGTGGTAGAATCCCGGTGCAGCAGGGAGCACCACTCCTCCCGCTTCTGTGACAAGTGTCATGTTCCGCAGATGTATGAGACTGAGCGGGGTCTCTCTCACTGTGAGTATAAGTTTTCTCCTCTCCTTCAGACACACATCCGCCGTTCTTTCAAGCAGCGTGCCTGATATAGAGTTTGCCACGCAGCCAAGTGTTTTCATCGAACATGGGACTATTACCATCCCATCTGCCCTGACTGATCCGCTTGCTATGTCGGCAAAAATATCGCTGTTGTCATAAAGGGTTATCTCCCCTTTACAGTCTCCGGATGCTCTGACCCCTTTAACAAAGTCAGAGACTGTTATACCTGTTTCATGCCTGAACACAGAGGCGCCCATGTCACTTGCGACCAGTCTGAGATCAACGCCGAGACGCGCAGCGTGCCTGATAAAACCTGCTGCGTATACACTCCCTGACGCCCCTGTTACACCGGCTATTATCCTTTTCATCCTGTCAGCCCCCTGTAAGATACCCTGTGAGAATAGCGGCAAATACCAGTACTGATATAATACTGTTTATATGGAAAAAGGCAATGTCAATATTTGTAATATCATCCGGGCTTACTATCCTGTGCTCAATAATAAAAAGAACAGCAATAACTGTTATAAAGAGAAAGTACCATGCACCGAAACCGGCTGTAAAGAAAAGTGAGGCCAGGAGAATTACAGATGCGGTATGAAGTATTGATGATATGGCAAAAGCCCTTTTAATCCCGAACCTTGCGGGAATAGAGAATAGGCTGTTTGCCCTGTCAAACTCATAATCCTGGCATGAATAGAGTATGTCAAATCCCGCTATATGTGTCATGAGGGCAAGGGCAAGAATAATTATAGAAAGCCCGGGCAGGCCCACAATGGCGATCCACACAGCTACAGGGGCGAGCCCTATGGCGAAGCCCAGGTATAAATGTGCAAGCCATGTGAACCTCTTTGTGTATGAGTAGAAAAAGAGCAGCGCGAGAAGTGGAAAGGAGAGTATAAAACAGATCCTTGACAGCATTGCCGCGGCGAAAACAAGAAGCAGTGATGAAAAAATTGTGAATGCAAGGGCCTCTTTTCCGGTAATGTGACCTGCCGGTATCTCCCTTATTGCTGTGCGCGGATTTTCGGCGTCAATGTCCGCATCAGCTATACGGTTGAATCCCATTGCCGCAGACCTTCCCCCCACCATGGCGATAATGATCCAGAAGGCCATCTCCGCTGTGACAGGCTTTTCCTTCAGAGCCAGAACCAGTCCTGACAGGGCAAAGGGTAGTGCGAATACTGTGTGTGAAAGCCTGATCATCTTTGAGTAGGTCACTGCTTTATTAATGAGAGAACTCTTTGCCTCTCCTGAATCGAACGCTTCCTTTTCATCTGTCCAGGGGCATGCCTTTTTTTCAAGAAGCGCCACCAGCATATAAAGGGCAAGCCCCATGAGACTCATGCCCGTGATCCCCGTAAATATCATGACGTAATCAGCGCGTGCCCAGGCGTCCATTATCAGGTATCCCAGGCCCGTGGTAGTTGCGAAAGACTCGGCGAAAAAGAGGACCGAGATTGCTGTTCCAGTTGAAATCCTTATCGCGGTAAAGCTGTGCGGAAGCGCTGCAGGGAACACGACGTGCCTGAATATATGAGCAGTCCCTCCCCCCATCGATTTGACCGAGTCGTAGAATTTCCGGTTTATCGCCTTTACCCCGTCCCTTGTGGCAACCAGGACCTGGAAGAAGAGTATTAATGTTATAAGTACAATTTTTGATATGTCGCCCAGGCCGAAGAGGAGCACTATTACCGGGAGAAGGACCATTTTCGGTACAGGATATGCCATAAATATGAGCGGAGCGAAGGCCCTGTCAAGTGTCCTGCTGTAACCAAGTGCCGCCCCGAGAGGGAAGGCAAGGATCCAGGAGATGATAATGCTGAGACATACCCTTCTCAGGCTTATGCCGAAGTGGAGCCAGAAAGCTGTTCCTGCAGCCTCATCAATAAACCTTGCAAGGACAATTTCAGGGTGGGGCAGGATGGGGGAGGCGGCAAGGATCGCCGCTGCTTTCCATAAAATAAAGGCCGCCGCTGCTGCTGTAAATATACTGAAAACCGGAATCTTCTGCTTCACCCTTTTTCAATACTCCTTCTGATTTTACTGCAGGTCTTAAAGAAATTTTCGGAGTCCCTGAATCCCGGTTTTCTCCTCCCCTCGTTGTTCACCAGCCTGCTGATACTGCCCGGTCCCGGCGTCATTACCATTATGCGGTCACCAAGGTAAACTGCCTCCTCTATACTGTGGGTCACTGTTATCATGGTCAGGCCGTGTGCCGCCTGGATGTCAGTGATGGTGTACTGGAGTTTTTCCCTTGTGAGAGTATCAAGAGATGAGAAGGGTTCATCCATGAGTAGTATTTCCGGTCCGGATGCAAGGGCCCGGGCAATTGCCACTCGCTGTTTCTCGCCTCCGCTCAGGCTTGCGGGGTACCTGTTTATATGTGCGTCTATTCCGAGTTCCGCGAGGATTTTAAGGGCCGCCTCCCTCCTCTCCGAGGGTCCGGTTCCCCTTATCTTCATACCCAGTTCAGCATTGTGGAGTACGTTTTTCCAGGGCAGGAGGCCGTAGTCCTGAAGAATAAAGGCGGTCCTGTTCTGTGTCCCCCTGGTCTCTGTCCCGTTGATAAATAATCTGCCTGATGAAGGGGAGATTAGCTCTGATATTATATAAAGGAGTGTGGTCTTGCCGCACCCCGATGGCCCGATAACAGATAGTGACTCCCCTTTTTTTACTTCAAAGGAAATGTCACTGATTATTTCGTTACCGGAAAATTTTCTGGATAGAGATTCCGCCCTTATCACTTCTGAAGAGACCATGTGATGTTCTGGTATTCAACAGGGGCTTTGATCATCCCCTTGCTTTTCATCCAGTCATACACAAGCATAACATCTTTTTCGGAAGGGAGCCTGACGCTGTTGTATGACGGAATTTTGTATGTATCTTTCAGATCTTTCGGAAACCTGATCTTTGCCATCATGAGTTCCTTGTATACGTCAGGGTTTTTGTTTATCCGATCAACACTGCGGTTATATGCCCTGATGAATTTTTTCATGGCCTCGCTGTTTTCTGAAAGAAAACTCTCTTTAAAAATAATGACTGTTGCCGTTGTGTTAAGGTTCCGGTCGTCTGCCAGTAGTTTTGCTCCCTCCTTTACGGCTTTGCTTGCCAGGGGTTCCGGCAGAAGCGCCATCTGCAAGGAGTTTGACATCAGCATCTGCATGCGTACGGGAATGGCTTTAACTTCTATTCTTTTTATCGCGGAGGGTTTCATACCTGATGCTATCATCATCCTGTCGAGGAAAAATTCTATTATAGACCCCATCGATATTGCCACTTCAGCATCCCCTGTTTTTTTTATGCTGCTTATCCCTGATGAAGGGGATGCAAGAAGTGCGAACATCCTCGATTTTTCTGATGTGTGGTATGATTCAGTTGCAATTTTTATATTATTCCCGTTTTTTATCTGAAGTAGCGCGGCAATGAGGTCCCCGAAGGCTCCGTCCAGGTTCCCTGAAGTGAGAGCCGCCTCCTTCTCAAGGGCGCTGTTGAATACTACGAGATCAACATCTATCCCCTCCTCTTTAAAGAGGCCGTCTGAATCCGCCACTATAAGGGGGAGGGTATCGATAACCGGAAGTATTCCCAGCTTGATGCTGGTTTTTTCACCCTTGCATGAGAAAAAAGCGAAGAGTAAAGCAATCGTGATAAGTGTTAATTTTTTTTTCATTAGTTCTCCGTTATGCCGGATGAGGCTATATATACAGTCTTACCCCGATTCTTGCGATAACTCCTGACATATCGATCTCAACATTGTCCTTGTCAGGTTTCATCCCCCTGTATCCAAGGTCGAGAACAAAATCAACAGCGGAATTCTGGTGGAGTTTTCGTGCCGCTGAAGCGTAAACCTGCCAGGCGAAGCCGCCGTAAACCTCGTTGCCGTCATCAGTGTCAGATGTATAGTCAAGTATCATGAAGGCGTAGCCCATGCCTACTGTAAGAGATGGTTCAAAAAACAGGGTATCTCTCAGGAAAGGGAACCTTACCTGCGCATTTGCCATCAGCGGGAATGTGTAGAGATTTGTTTCTGCTTTCAGAGATGCGTCAGTCCCTCCGCCGGCCTCCATGTCGCCGAGTTTGTTTGACCAGCTCACCCAGAAAAAGTCAGCTTCAAGCCCGAAGACAAAAACCGGATCCAGATTGTATATATAATTCAGGCTCACGTCAAGTCCGAATTCACCCGGGTCTGCAGCATAGCCCGTACCAATCTTGCCGATAAACTCGGAATCGGACGGGTTGGTGAACACGTTCTTTTCCCTTGTAATAACTGTTTTCTCTTCAGTTGTCTCCTGTGCCATAAGTGATGCAGGAACAATCATTGCAAGAAGTGTAATTATCAGTATTTTTTTCATTATATCCTCCGTTTATTAAGATGATTCTTAATGGCTAACCGCCTTTACTAAACCGTGTCGGTATTATTATGTTTGATGTAATAATTAATAATAATCTGACTCTAATCCGGCAATTATTTCAATTAATAATGCTTCATCAACTATTTTTTTTAGTGTAATGACCGAAGTATATCAATTCCTTAAAAATTTTTTAAGGGAGGAGATTACTGTTGCTTTTTAAGCCCGATCAGGCGGGAAATGGTTTTATTCAGTCATCTGCTCTAACTCTGAATGTCCCCGCCACATGCGGAACCTCTTTCATGAAAAAGTAAAGGTCAACCGGAATTGACGTTGCATTTTTTATCATAAAGACATGGCTGCTGTTTTCCCCGATTTTTCTGTCAGCGCTGTTTATCTCTTTTTTGTCATCGCTATATTTCCCGGTGAAAACGTCCCACTCTTTTCGGGAGAAGATCCTTATGGAGAAGATAGACGCGTATCCCGAGGGGAGACGAACCGGCTGCCAGTCGCGGGATCTTGTGGGGAGCGCGAAATAGATTGCCGTAACTTTAAGATCGGGATCTATTATCTCATCCATCTCAAAGGCGGAGTAGTTGATCCAGTTTTCCGGGAATGTTATTCTGAACCTGTACCTGCTGTTGTAATAATTCAGCCTCTCCCTGAAGTCATCCTTCTTCTCTCCGCAGAATAAAAGGGGTATTGTTAAAGTAATCAGCAGGCATGCAGCCAGTTTTCTTTTTAATGACAGGGGCCTTTTCATGGTTTATATATGTTTTAATAATGATCTAATTGCAAGAAAAAAAGTTAATGAAGGGCCCGCTGCAGCGGGCCCGGATATGGCTTTTTAATGGGAAATTTTTCTACCTGAATTTGAAGTTTTTTTCTGCAGCCTGTTTCCTTACTGTTTTGATTATGGCTGAATCGAGGGTGTCTTCACCGCCCTGTTTTTTTTCAGTTTTTTCTATGTAAGCTCTTCTTTCAATGTTAAGTTTATTGATTCTTTTTCTGATATCCTCTCTGCGCTTTGAGACTTGTTTTACATACTTTTCTCTCTCCCCTCTGTCCATCCCCTTCATCTCTTCCGGGAGATCTTCGTCATCCATTTCCTTCAGATCCACTTCGCGGTCTTTGACAGCGTCTACTATGTCCCAGGATGAATTTCTGTACTGTGTCGAGGCCTTGGATATGGCCCTTTCCGTTGCGGTCCCGCCTGAGATAGATCTGGCATTGGTGTCCTGGAGCTCCTGCTCCATCTTTTTTTCATTCCCCTTCCTGCCGTATGCTATGTATGTTTTGTTAAGCTCAATATTGAGCCTGGTTATCTCGGCATCCTGCGGAGCAACAATGGTCATTACCTTCCGGTTATGGTCAATGTTTATGTATTTCCCGCCTGTAATATCTGCGCCGTCTTTCCAGTAGGTTGATATTCCCGTTTCATTGTCACCGCAGAAAATGGTGTTGATTATAATCTTTTTTGCTTTTGCCTTCCGCCCTGCTTCGATATAGCTGGTTTCACCCTGGTTGAAGGGCTCATTCCCGGCGATGAATATAAGCTTGAGGCTTCCGCTGCTTTTTTCCCAGGCGAGATTTTTTGTGGCGGAATCGATTACCTTTCCGCAGTATTCATCCCCGCCGTTTGTGGTAAGGGCGAAGAGTTCAGCAGATATCCTGTCAAGGTCCCCGGTAAAAGGTATTATCATTCGCATGTAGCTTTCACCTTCAGGGATTGTGGATTTTCCGTATTCGAAAAGGGCCACTTCAAGGTCCGGGGTTTTCCCGTCCTTTTCAGCAGCGGCGAGTTCGTTTACAATTTTCCACAGCTTTGATTTTGCCTGGTCAATCAGGCCGTCCATGCTGCTGCTTGTGTCAAGGAGCAGGGCGATCTGGATTTTTTCCCCTCCGCCAAGACCGGGACCGGCATGGAGCGTTCCTGCCACTGTTATTGCCATTGTCAGTATAATTAACGATAATATCTGTTTCATGGTTCTCCTCCTGTCATGATTTTCATGTTCTGTTTTTTTGACAGGAGGAGTTGCGGGGAGGTTCTTGGTTTTTTAAAATTAATTGTTTTTTTCTGTCAGGATGAGCTCAACAGTGAGGGTTGCACCTGATTTTCCGGTTATCGCTGATTTTATTATATATCTGTCTTTCAGCCTGTCTTTGAGGGGCTCGAGTCTGTCCTCTTCTATTTTTATTGTAAAAAGAATTGAGTCCCCCTCTTCTTTTTTATCCAGGACCTCCAGGCTGTATTCTGATATTAGGCCTCCCGGGGAATATGACTCTTCCCGGTCTTTAAGAGCTCTCCGGTATTTAAATTTTCCCTCTGAACTTTTCAGGGAGTCGGATTTCATCCCTGAATGTTTTTCGCTTTCAGATTTTACCTGTAAATCAGATTTGTTGAGGTCGTCAGCTTCTTCCTTTATGGAGGCTGAAGCTTCATCATCCAGAGATAAGTCTTCACCACTGTCCCCGGAGGATCTGCTGATATTGTCCATAATTAAATTTTCACTTGCTCTCTTTCTGCCTGCAGATTTTTTTGCCCTGGTTTCGGTCTTAATGCTTTCTTTAACTGACGGGACGGATTCCCGCTCATCTTCAGAGGCTTTTTCTTCCAGGAGGGGCCTGAGTTTTTTTTCTTTAATTATCAGTTCAGGTGGTGAAGTGATAACAGGCTGATCTTCGCGATAGGTCTTCATCTCTTTGCCTCCGCGGAACATCGGGCTATAGAGAAAGAAAATCAGTACTGCCACTGCGATAATCCCTGCTGCCTCGCGGGGGAACGTGAAGTTCCTCCATGCCTCCAGGGCGTTGCTGAAATCCCGATTGAACCTGCCTCTTTTTTTTGCCTCAAGTTTTTCATGGAGTTCAGCCATGAAATTCTGCGGGGCCTTTACGGGTTTGATCTCCTTAATCGTCTTCCCGTATTCCGCGAGGAAGAGCAGTTCTTTGCGGCATTCGGGACAGTTCCGGATATGTTCCATCAGTACCGGGTCTTTTGCCGGATCAAGGCCGTTATCGAAATATGAGTTTAAAAGTTCTTTGGCGTCCCGGCATTTCATGTCAGCACCCCCTCAAGAAATCCCCTGAGCCTGTGGCGGCCCCTTGATATCCTTGATTTCACTGTTCCGGTTTTCACACCGGTAATCTCTGATATCTCCTCGTAATCACGGCCTTCAAGGTCGCGGAGGACTATAAGGATTCTCTCATCTTCCGGCAGCCTGGATATAGCTTCGCGGACCGCGGCTTCTTTTTCCGATTTTTCGAATTTTAAAGCCGGGTTGTCATCCTCCCTGTGCAGTAAATCTATACGGCCGCTGTCACCCACAGGCATGACCCTTTTGAAATATGATGATGTAATTTTGTTTCTGCATGTGTTTACCGCTATTGAGTAGAGCCATGTTGACAGGGAGGACCTGAACTCGAACCTGTGAAGATTTTTATGTACTTTGATAAAAACATCCTGGGCGCAGTCAGCAGCTTCGTCATAGTCTTTCATAATGTTGTAGCAGAGGTTGAAAATCATGTCGCTGTACCTCCTGACTATAGCATCGAAGCTTTTCATCTCTCCATTCAGAAAAGCTGTTACAAGTTCCCTGTCACTTTCCGCCTCAATACCTTTCTTTCTGATCTTTAGACTGAAATATACTGAAAGCGTTCTCACTTTTTTAAGCAGGGTGTAAAAAAAATAGTATAGCCTTAAGGCTTCATGGCTTTTATAAACTGTTAATGGCATCTCTTTTTCGGCCTGAATGATTTTTACGGATAAATTTCTGACCCTGAGAACGATCAGGATCGGATTATATTTTTATTTAGATATAACCGGTTTTAATCCGCAACAACATTTTTTTATAAATCGGGTTCAATTACTGTCTGTTAAAGTCTGCGGTATTTAAGCGCTAAATAAAAAATAAACCCGGCTGAGCATACGGCGGATTATTTTTTGCCTTGAACCTGTTCAGGAAATAGTATAATAACAAGTCCGGGGGGCAGTGATGATACAAAAGATAGATGACAGAATTTCGGTTTTTTTTACAGAGGAGGGGTTCAGTAAATCAAACTCGATACTTATTGATGACGATATAAGGGTCATGATTGACAGCGGTCCGGGCAGGATTATCTCTGAGGCCCGGCCGGAGACTGTTGATATTCTTCTAAATTCTCACGGACATCTTGATCACGTCTGGGACAATGATCTTTTTATTAATGCAAGGATTCTCACCCATCCCCTTGAAAGGGAGAATTTCAGGGATTACAGGAGCATCAGCGCCCTTGACAGATGGGATGATTTTATGACTGAGGACCCTATGGATTATTTGAATTCAGTTGGCACAATAAAGGAATCGTTTTTTGGAGAATGGAGGGTTGACGGAACTGTTGATGAGGGCGATATAGTTGATGCGGGGAAAACAAGAATTGAGGTAATGCACCTTCCGGGCCATACTTCAGGCCATCTGGGTTTTTTCTTCCCGGAACAGGGACTTCTTTTCTGCGGAGACATATGCCTTACAAAGGTGGGGCCGTGGTACGGGGACGCGGCGACACCTGTTGATTATTTTATCGATTCCATTGACAGGATAATTCATATGAAACCTGAACGGGTTGTTTCCGGTCATAACAGGAGAGTGCTTTCTTCGGGCATAAAGGAGGCCTTTGAGGAATACAGGGGGAGGATTTTTATGCGTGATGAAAAGGTTCTCAAGGCCATTACAGAGTCCCCCCGGACTGTGCATGACCTTGCTTCAATGAAGCTTATATATCCCGCCCATCCTTCAATATTCGTTCTTTACTGGGAAAAATCGATGATAATAAAACATCTTGAAAGACTTATAAGCCACGGCCTTGCTGAACAGGTGGAGGACGGTAGATATACTGCGGGATAGTCTTTTTATGGCGGTGCTTCTGTCCCCGGTCTCTCCCTATTTTTCCGGCTTGACACAGCTTGTATAATGTGACATATTCTTTCCAAATCCGGGAGGGGCGGCTAAATGAAAAAAAACAGGCATATCACCCTTTTTATATTCCTTGCTTTAATTCTTGTTATGACCGGTATCAACGAGGCCTTTGATCTCGTTCAGTGTAATCTTCGAAGGGATTATAAAAGTATGGAGGACCGGAATATACAGAATATAAAGGAGAAGATAGCCCGCCTCGAAAAAGATGAAATAAAGGATGTGGCAACTGTCAGGCGCCTTTCAGAGCAGTATGCCCTTCTTGGGAGGATTTTTCTCGAGAAGAAGATCTGGGACCAGAGTATAAGTGCCTACCTTAACTCCGAGAAGTACGGCGGCAACGGAGCGGCAGTAATGTATGCCCTTGGTGTCGGTTACGCCAACAGGGGATACGAAAAGGGGAGTGAAGCCGATTTTGAAAAGGCTGAAGAATATTACCGGAAGTCGCTTGCGAGAAAACCGGGATATGATGATGCGATGTACGGCCTGGGAATATTAATGTTCTATCACCGCAACGGGAGAGAAGAGGGGATGAGGCTTATTACGGAACTTTCGGTGAAAAACCCGGCGTATTATCCGGCGCGTTTCGCGGTAGGGAGGTTTAACTACGAAAACGGGGATCTCCATAAGGCTCTTCAGGTTTACCAGCAGCTTCAGCAGGATCTTGACAGGCTTCCCGATTCACAGATAATAAACAGCTACAGGAAACAGTGCTCTGACAATATTGCAAGGGTATCAGCTGAACTTTCTGTAAAATAGGAAGAAGGTTATCGCCAGTCCCATTCCTCGTCAGGAAGAGGCCTGTTTATACGTCTGTCCTTAGTCTCCTGCAGGTATCTTTCTTTGAGAATAACAATATCCACCCTTCTGTTGTATGCCCGTCCTTCCGGTGTATTGTTGTCCTCTATGGGCCTGAATTCCCCGTAGGCCGCTGACGAAACCTGCCTGGGTTCGACAGATTCCTCCTCTGCGAGGTGCTGAAGTACAGAGAGGCTCCTTGCCGAGGAGAGATACCAGTTTGTCTTGAATCCTTCTTTTGCCATTGCCTGGGAAACCGGGCGGTTGTCCGTATGCCCCTCTATCCTCACAAAGTTCGGGACATTCCGGAGTATATTGCCGACTTTTGCAAGCACGGGGAACATCTCCTCCCGCAGGGCTGCTGAACCGGGATCAAAGAAGAAATCGGATGCAAGGCTTATTATAAGGCCCCTTTCATCCTCGCGAATCGAAATATATCTGGCCTGAACTTCAGCTTTAAAAGCCTCCTGAGCCTTGGCGAGTTTCTTGCCCAGGGCCTTGTTTTTCTGTGTTGAAGGAAGGGCCGTGACGTTATGGCCCATTTCAGCCATTTTTCCCCTGGAGACGGAGCTTCCCCCCTCCATTATTCCAAGGTTGCCCCTGAATGAGTTGATTATCATTTTGTAGTCATCTGCAGTGGCAATGGTTTCATCGCCCATAAGAATAATGAAAAAGCACATGAGGAGGTTGTTCATATCCCCCATTGTAACCATCCATGGTGGCGGCCCTTTTGGTACGTTCTTTTCTCTTTTTTTCTTCTTTGCCATTACGCGGCGCCGCCCTCTTCTTCAGCAATTCCAAGCCTCATTGCAGGAGGCAGGAATGAGACAAGTTTTTCCTTGAGGATCCGCGGATTTTCACCTGCCTGAATCGAAAGAATCCCCATGAGTATCATATTCTTCATCAGGACCTCCTCCCCTGTCTGTGAATCGAGGTTCGCGGCCATCGGTGTAAATACAAGGTAAGCGAGGATAGCACCGTAAAAAGTTGTGAGAATAGCAACAGCAAGGTAGGGACCCACAAGTGACTTATCACTCAGGTTTACCAGCATGAGAACCAGACCCATAAGAGTACCGATCATACCGAATGAAGGGGCGAGTGCTGCGAAATCGTCGAAAATCTTTTTGTTGCTGTCATGCCTTGCCGCCATTTCATCAATTTCGATCTCCATAATGGCCCGCACAAGTTCAGGGTCTGTACCGTCAACAACAAGCTGCAGCCCCTTTTTCAGAAAAGGTTCATCAAGGGCATCCAGGTCATCATCAAGGGAAAGGAGACCTTCACGCCTTGTTTTCTCTGAAAAGGAAACAAGCGTAACAATCATCTCTGTAAGGTTGAATTTCGGCGGGAAAATCGTAAGCCTCATCAGGCCCGGGATCTGTGCAAGCCTTGCGAAGGGGTATGCTACCATGAGTGCGGCAGTACCGCCCCCCACTGTTACCATGATAGAAGGGGCGTCCCAGAACATCAGGACGTTTCCTCCGGCGACAATTACCGCCATTATGAGAACCGAGAAACCTGCGCTAAGACCTATTATAACAGCTATGTTCATTTTTGACCTTCAAGTTTCGTATGATTAAAATGGATCATATCACCTCAACATGATATCTCTATAAAGGATTGATAAATAAAAAGAAATGATACCCGAAAATTAAAAAGACATAATCCGTTTATACTTATCATCTGTTTTTATATAGTCAAGTTATTTTAGAAGTTTTAGGCTTAAATTTGGTGTGAGAGTTAAAATCCGTGTAAAAAACGGGTCTTTTGGCCCTGTTTTTCATTAATTATTTGAATTTGAATATCAGCTTGACTTGCCGGGGGAACCTGATATTTTTAAATTGAGGGAGAGGCGCACTGGTGTACGGGTAGAAAAATTTTTTGGCCTCCCCGGATAGTATGAAATGTCCGGCTGTATACCCGGGCATGCAGGGATTTCTGATAAAAAAAGGCTGCCCGGTGAAGCCGGGCTGAAAATCAGGAGTAAGTTATGGATGTTTATAACCCGATCTTCAGGATTACATGGCCCGGTCCGGGTGCAATGGGGATTTCAATAGTCCTGGGCCTCTTTTTTATGTCTGTAGTCGTTTATCTCCTGCTTCTTTTTCTTAAAATGAAGGAGAGGGAGCGGCTCCATGCTTATCAGCTTTTTCTGTTTCAGGTAAAACGGAGGGGGCTTAATGATTTTCAGATAAAGATAATCAACAATATGGCCGCACAGATGAAAAAGGCGGATCCGCGGTCGATTGTTACAAACGCTGAACTTTTTGAGTCAGTGCTTTCGAATTTTATGGAATATCTGAAGAGGAGCAGGGAGGATATTGATGACAGGAGGGTAATATGCCGCGATCTCCTTACGATATATGAAAAGCTTTATATTAAATCCCCCCGCAGGGAGCCTCTTAGGTCTATGAATGAAGTTGAGAACGGGCAGATACTTTATGTTACCTCGCAGTCGGGAAACACCTACCTGGGGAAAGTCAGCGGAAGAAGAGAAGATTCCCTGGCAATTCAGCTTTTCACATCTCTGAAGAACCTGCAGGAACTTAAACCGGAGCAGCAGCTGGAGATTTTTATTGTAAGGGTAAAAGACGGTGAGTACAGGATAAACACCCTCTCTGCCGGCCTGGAGGAGAACAGGCTTCTTGTCTCCTTTTCTGAAGATTTTGTGAAAGAGAAGGAGTACAGGCATCCATATATAAGCGTTGTTCTGCCCGCTGTTATAGTCCAGGCGAAGAGGAGCGAAGGTGAGGACATCGTTGAATATGATGTGGAGTTTGAGGGCACAATTTACCGTATAAACGAATTTGAATGTGAACTGCGGACTGAAACCGAGATGCCTTTTGAAGGGATATATACTCTTATGTTTGAACTCTCGGATTACTCATTCAGGGTCGCGTCAAATGTTATATCTTCTCGTACTGTTGAGAGAGAAAAGGTTTATTATGTTTCCCTGAGATTCAGGGACATGTCAAGGCCGGCAATGGCCGTATTATCAAATTTTGTAATGGAGCATCTATGATCAGTTTTGTTTTTCTGTGCGGCGGACTCGCGGCGATAATTTTCAGCGCTGGATGGCTTGTTGACGGGGCTTCGTCCCTTGCAAAGAGGTTCGGTATATCCGATATGGTTATAGGACTTACAATAGTCGCTTTCGGAACATCGGCCCCGGAACTCACTGTTAATATTTTTTCAGCGGTAAAGGGGTCAACCGATATTGCCATTGGCAATATAATAGGGAGTAATATATCAAATATACTGCTTATTCTTGGTACGACCTCACTTATCTATCCCCTTGCGATAAACAATAATACGAAGTGGAAGGAGATACCTCTGAGCCTTCTTGCGGCGGTTGTTCTTCTTGTGATGGCGAATGATATCGCTGTCAATAACGATGTTTCCGGAGATTTTCTCTCCAGGGGAGACGGAATAATTCTTCTGTGCTTCATGATGATTTTCTTTTCATATACCTATATACTTGCCATGAAAGGGGAAGTTGCCCAGGATGAACATGTAAAGAACCTTCCAGTATGGAGAAGCACACTTTTTGTGCTGGCCGGGATTATAGGCCTTTTCGTGGGAGGGAAATACCTTGTTGAAGGCGCTGTTGATATAGCGAAGATGATTGGAATCAGTGAAAGGGTTATAGGCCTTACTATAGTGGCTGTTGGCACATCCCTTCCTGAACTTGCCACTTCAGCCGTGGCTGCGTACAGGAGAAAGACAGATATAGCTGTCGGTAATGTTATCGGCTCCAATATCTTTAATATATTTCTGGTTCTGGGGATCACATCGGTTATTAATCCCCTTCCGTTCAATAATACAATTAACCTTGATATTGCTGTCTGTATTGTTGCCAGTCTAATTCTTTTCCTTACTACCTTTACTTTCAAGAGGAGCTATATAGACAGGGGTGAGGGCGGATTTTTCCTGGTGCTGTATTTTTCATATATAATTTATCTTATTATATAAAAATACAGCGGTATAAATTATTAAATTTGTCCGGCCCGGCTTGATTTTTTCCGGGCGGTTATATTTTATTAATATCAGCAGGGTCGGATTATTCTGATAGCATAGTTAAAGGTGTATTTTTTTTCTATAATTTAGAAGATGAACCTGATTACAGTTTTTAAGGTAAAAATTAAATTTCAGGAGGGTATTATGAGTTACTGGTCTGAAGTAAAAGATGTGGCGATGAAGGGTGTGGATCTCGCAATTGCAAATTTCAAGGAGACCGCGGATCATGCTATTGAAAAGGGGAAGGATGGTGTTTCCTATGTACAGCTGAAAAAAGATCTCTTTGTGGCCCAGAGGGAGCTTCATAATCTTCTCGGTGATCTCGGTGATCTTGTGGTGGATATTTATAAAGCAAACGGCGATATCTATGCGGATGAAAAAGTAAAGGAATGCGTAGGAAAGGTCACCGCGGCTGAAGGAAAGTGTAAAGATATTGAATCAAAAATGAATGATATTTCCAAAAAGAGCTGATTCTGAATAAGCGGCAGATTGTTCAGGATGATAAAAAATCCGGTACTTTTTTTCCTTCTGTCGTTTCTGTGCGGTTGCGGCGGAATTATTAATTCACTCTCCTTTTTCCCTGATACTGAGCACTTTCCCGGGAGCGACAGGCTCCCTCAATTCGCCGCTGAAAAATTTCTTATTACCCCTGACAGAATCAGGCTGCAGATCCTCCATCTGCGCCATGAAAAGGGGAGCGGAAAAATTATTATCTATTTCCACGGAAACGCGGGGAACCTTTACGGCAGGATGAGGGAGGGGGTTCGGCTGTTCAACATGGGGCATGATGTTATTATCTCCGGTTACAGGGGGTACGGCAGGAGTTCAGGAGAGCCCACGGAAAAAGGGGTATATATCGACGGCAGGACCGTATGTGATTACGTTAACCGGGAGCTTAAGTTCCCGGAGGAGAATATTTTTATTTACGGCAGGTCTATCGGCACCACGGTTGCAGTAGATGTTTCAATGGATAAGAAATACGGCGGTGTTATACTGGTGACGCCCCTTACCTCCGCCGTGGATTTTATAAAGGCTAAATATCCCGATGTTTTCGCGGGGATCGGTTCAGGCCACTTTGAGTCTGAGAAAAAGATAAACAGGTTAAAATCACCCTTACTTGTTATTCACGGCACTGATGATGAGATTATCCCCTATAAACTCGGTGTTAAACTTTTTAATACATACAAAGGGGAGAAGTATCTTGTGACCATAGAGGATGGGCGGCATAATGATCTCGAACTGACAGATCCGCAGATTTTCTGGGGTGCTTTTGAAAAATTTCTGTCAGAGAGATAGATACGTTGAATTTTTTTTACGCGCCAGGGACGAAGGCGTTACCCCCACCGGAGTAGAAGCCGCCGGCCCGGCCCTGCGTATGCAGGGGGCGCCCGCCTGTTTTTAATAAATATCTGTATTATTAATTTATTTTTTTCGCAGTTCAGTGATGTATTTTATAAAGAGGCGGATTTATGCGAATTGATGATGAAATATACAGGGAACTCATAGATGAGGCGAGTGATCCGATCTGCAGCTTTTTCAGAGACGGCACATTCCGCTACGTGAACAGGGCCTTTGCCGAGAGCACAGGCAGGCGGATGGAGGATGTCATAGGCAGGAGGCTGTGGGACGTTTTCCCCCGTGAAGAGGCTGAGAGTCGCTATGAAATTATAAGATACGTTTTCGAGACGGGCCGGCAGAAGGCTGTTGAACAGAAAACCAGGGTTGATGATTCCACTATTTATTACCTTACTACTGTTAAGCCTCTCTTTGACGATTCAGGAAATGTTTCAGTTGTAATCTGCATGTCTAAGAACATAACCGATCTTAAACACGCGGAGGAGAGGCTGCAGTACTATGCCACCACCGATGATTTTACCGGGTTCGTTAACAGGAGAACCGGGCTTGCCATACTTGACAAAATCCACGAATTTTCACTGCGTAGCGGGAAGGCATTTGCTGTCTGTTATGTTGATATCAATGATCTGAAAAACGTTAATGACACCTACGGGCATGCAGAGGGGGACGAACTGATAGCGGTGGCATGTGATGCCATGAGGGACTCCGTAAGGCATATGGATACTGTGTGCAGGATGGGAGGGGATGAGTTCCTGATAATTTTTCCCGAGTGCGATCTCGCGGACGCGGAGCTGATATGGGACAGGATTACTGAAAAGATAGATTACTACAATTCCAAAAGCACTAAGCCGTATATGGTTAGCATGAGTCACGGCATACTTGAATATTCGCCTGCTTCAGGGGGCAGTATCGAGTCTCTTCTCAGGAGGGTGGATGAACTGATGTACAGGGAGAAGAGGGACTATAAGCAAAGCAGGTCTCACCGTGATGGAAACGGGGAGTTTTATTGAAAAAATAGCGGGTGTTTAACCCGCTATTTTTATACAGTATTTATTTATGTTAAAACAGTTTTTTCAGCCTCTTGTCTATCTCCCTGAGAAAACCTTCAGTGTTTACAGCGACTATATCGTTATCGCTGCAGAGAAGTGTAAGATCCTTGGTCATGAACCCCTCCTCTATTGTCTGTATTGAAGCTTTTTCAAGTTTGTCCGCGAATGCAACGAGATCTGGAAGGCCGTCAAGTTCTCCCCTCTTCCTTAATGCCCCGCTCCAGGCGAATATTGTTGCCATTGAGTTTGTCGAGGTCTCTTCACCTTTCAGGTGTTTGTAGTAGTGTCTCTGTACTGTGCCGTGGGCCGCTTCGTATTCAAAGTAGCCTTCCGGTGACACGAGTACTGAAGTCATCATTGCAAGGCTGCCGAATGTTGTTGCAATCATGTCGGACATCACGTCGCCGTCGTAATTTTTACATGCCCAGATGAAACCCCCTTCTGATCTTACAACACGGGCTACTGCGTCATCAATGAGTGTATAGAAATATTCAAGTTTCGCATCTTCAAATTTATCTTTATATTCATTATCATAGATTTCCTGGAAGATGTCCTTGAATGTGTGATCATACTGTTTTGAAATTGTGTCCTTTGTGGCGAACCAGATGTCCTGTTTTACCTCGAGGGCGTAGTTGAAGCATGAACGTGCAAAGCTTTTAATCGAGTTGTCAAGGTTGTGCATCCCCTGGATCACCCCGGCTCCATCAAAGTCGTGAATTGTCTGCTTTGTCACCTCTCCGCTTTCGGATGTAAATACAAGTTCTGCTTTCCCTCTGCCCGGTACCCTGTATTCAACATTTTTGTAAACATCTCCATACGCGTGCCTGGCGATTGTGATAGGCTTTTTCCACGCGGGGATAAAGGGTGTTATGCGGCTTACGGTTATGGGGGCCCTGAAGACAGTACCGTCAAGGATTGCCCTTATTGTCCCGTTGGGGCTCTTCCACATCTGGGTAAGGTTATACTCCTTTACTCTCTCCGCATTTGCTGTTATTGTGGCGCATTTTACAGCGACTCCGTATTTTTTCGTGGCATTGGCAGAGTCTATTGTAACCTGATCTTTTGTTTTTTCCCTCTCTTCAAGCCCAAGGTCATAATAATCTGTTTTGAGATCGATATAGGGCTCAATGAGTATATCCTTGAGCATCTTCCATATGATCCTTGTCATCTCGTCCCCGTCCATTTCAACGAGGGGTGTGGTCATTTTTATCTTTTCAGACATGAAACTTCTCCTTACGGTAAAAATATTGGTTTGCAGATATTTTTTTCTCCCGGTCTTTATAACCGGGCGGATATACCTGATTTTATTCTGTTAACTGGCTGAACCCCGGTTTTTATCTGCGGGCAGTTGTATTTTTTTGTAGATAATATTTTTCTTGTAAATACTAAAATAGGTTATACCGCTATTTTTTATCACTAATAATTACTGAATATACATTTTTTTACCTTAAATGAGTTAAGGGATAAGTATTACTTTTCATTTAACACTGTTTATCCCTGCGGATATGATAAAATTATTGATTTTTACCTGTAAAAGAAATTTAATCCCGTGATAAATGTAGATAATCAGCGAGGTTGTTATGATTGAAATGGAAATTCCCGGTATTAAAACAATATATGCGGAGCATCTTGTGCTGGATTACAACGGCACTGTCGCTTTTGACGGGGGGCTTATTCCCGGTATAAAGGATATGCTTAACCTCCTTTCCGAAAAACTTGAAGTGCATGTTATTACTGCTGACACCTTCGGGAACGCTGCCGCGCAGCTTGATGGAGTTAAATGCACCCTTGATATAATAGGTAAAGGTGATCAGCAGAAACAGAAGGCGGAATTTATTGCTTCTCTCGGTCTGGATAAGGTAGTTGCTGTGGGCAACGGTTTCAACGATCTCCTGATGCTGGAAAATGCCGAACTCGGTATTGCTGTTATTCAGGGGGAGGGGGCTTCAGCCCGAACTGTTATCGCTTCTGATATTGTTGTTACCTCTATTACCGGCGCGCTTGAACTGCTGCTTAATCCTCTGAGGATTGCCGCCACATTGAGGGGTTGATGAAGGAACGCAGTATCCGATAATTTTTATAGAAATATCAAATAAGGAGGCTTTAATGAAAAAGTATGCCGCACTCGGCATGATTCTGTTATTTTTTTCAATTGTTATATTTGAGAATAATTTACAGGGGGCATCGCAGGTTGCTCAGATTGACAGTGTCAAAGGCAAAGAGGTTATTATAGCCGGTAGTAAAGTTGCAGATAAACTGCCAATGGGGAGTAAAGTGTATGTTGCTAAAGGTAATGGCGTAATTATTCTTAAAGTAGATTTTCCTATGCAGACTGTTGCCAGGTGCAGCGTGATTAAAGGCAGTTCCAAATGGCTGAAGAAGGGTATGGCTGTCTACAGGGGGGATGGCAGTGATGTTTTCAATATAGATGAAAAGGATAGTATTAAATCAAATATAAAGACCATCGAAGGCATAGAACTTGTTTATATTAAAGGCGGAGTTTTTGTAATGGGAGAAGAGGGTAATACTTATGAAATGCCGGCCCATAAAAGGAGCGTTGGTGCATTCTGGATAGGTAAGTATGAGATTACTCAGAAGCAGTATATGAATATTACAGGAGAGAACCCCAGTAAGTATGATGGCGGATGGTTTGGCAATAATGAGGATTATCCTGTTGAACGGGTAAGCTGGTATGAGGCTGTTGAGTTTTGTAATGCATTGAGTAAAAAAGCAGGTCTTACCCCTGCGTACGTTATTGACAAAAATCAAATAGACCCGGCGAATAAAAATCGATATAACGGTGATAAGAGATGGACTGTATCATTAATTGCAAATGCATCCGGTTTTCGCCTCCCAACGGAAGCGCAATGGGAGTATGCATGCCGCGCAGGTTCAAAAAGCGTCTATTACTGGGGTGATGAAATAGATGATGATTATTGCTGGTATTCCGGGAATTCTGATGACAAGACTCATCCTGTTGGAACAAAAAAACCTAATGCTTTCGGGTTATATGACATGAGCGGCAATGTATGGGAATGGTGCTGGGACTGGTATCAGTTATATGATAAAAAAGATGTCCGTGGATTTGAAAACAGTCCGTTTATGCGGGATTATAGAGATAGAATGTCAGGAGGGACCAGCCGTCGTGTACTGCGTGGAGGAAGCTGCATCCATCTTGATAAAGGGGTATGCTCTGCAATGAGGTACAGCCTGATTCCGAACAGCAGTTATGTCTGGTATAACAGTCACCGGCTTTCTTTTACTCCTCACTGGCATAGTCCTAAAAACAGATTTTCAGGAAATGGACTGCGGGTAGTTCTTCCTGTGAGCAGTAAATAATTTTATCAGCAGTGACTGTTCGTGTATTGGTTTAATCACAGGTATATTAAAATAATAACAGCAGCAAAAGCGCCATGGTCCCTATAACCATGGGGATGAGTGCACCTGCAAGGCCGAGTTTTATCCAGTAACGCAGGGTCATTATATATTCCTTTTTCTCCTCCAGTATGCCCAGTGCAATAATGTTGGCTGTTGAGCCGACCATTGTCATGTTCCCCCCGTAGCATCCCCCGAAAAGCAAAGCCCACCAGAGCTGTTCGTTTCCTGTGTGGGCAGTAAGGTACTGGATAACAGGAATAAATGTGGCCACAACAACAACATTGTCTGCGGCAGCTGAACTGAAAGCGGTAAGCCATAAAATGAGTATGATCAGAAGCGCTGCTCCCCCTCCCCCTGTTAATGAATATAGCTGTTCACCAATAAGGTCTGTTATACCTGTATATTCAAGGGCCCCTGCTTTTGCGAAGAGAAACATGAAAAAAACAAGTGTCCACCAGTCGACCTCCTTCATTATAAGACTGCGGGCCATCTCCCTCTGCCAGAGCATTGTTATTCCCGCCCCCAGGAGGGATGAGCCCACAAGGAGGGTGTTGTGCTGAAGGCCCAGGGCTATCTCAAGACGGTTATGCATCGCCAGTGATATAATGACAAAAAGGAAGATCGCGGTGCTGCCGGCAAAACATTTTTTGTCTTTGACAGTCTTAAGTGTCCTTATAAAGTTCTCCTTTTCTTCTCCGGATGTCTTCTCAATCCTCATCCTGAAATACCGGAGGTCCCTTTTCATCCACCATAGCGCCAGTATTATTATTGCCGCAAGTGAGAGCAGCCCTACCGGCAGTGAATTCATGAGAAAATCCCCGAATGTAAGGCCCGATCTCAGGGCAATAAGTATCCCTATAGGGTTGCCCAGAACGGTCCATGAACTGCCGATATTTGTGGCAATAACAACAACCATGGTGAGCCGCACCGCCTTAACCTCGAAGAAGTCGCTGAAGTCAAGCACAAGGGCCGTGGTGAACAGTATTGAAGTTACCTCGTCAACAAGGGCGGCCATTGTTGCTGAAAGTAGTATTATTATTACCAGGAGAAGGTGGGGCCTGAACCGTGAGATTTCAAGCCCCTTTGCAAGAAGCCATCTGAAAAAACCGGATCTCCTGAGAAGGCCCACTATTACCATCATCCCGATAAGGAAGAGAATAACGTCAAGGCTCATGAATTTAACGGTATGTTCCAGATCAATGGTGCCTGTGATCATAAGTATAACAATACCGATGAAGGCAATTGCCACTCTGAACCTCCAGAAGAGGAGGGTACCTGTGACGAGTGAGATAAAGATCGTTGCAGCAGCGGTCTGCTGGATGTTCCCCAGAATATTAAAAAGAAGAAAACCGAGAGAGATATGGGCCGCGCAGAAAATTGCTATGGCCCTTGCTGATGTTTCCCTGTTTTTCCCTTCAAATTCAGCCATTGTCTGAGATCACCCGAGCCTGGCTTTGAACTCCTCCAGCCCGATCTCTTCAATAAGAGCTCCTATCCTCTGGTTTCTCTTCCCGTTCACTTTATAAAACTGTATAATCTTTTCAATTACTTCAAGGGCCTCTTCGTCAGGGACATTGCTCATCAGTTCAACGGCGAGCCTGGGCTTTACTCCCCCGTTTCCCCCCACGAGTATCTTCCATCCGTTTTTCATACCCACAAGGCCGATATCCTTTATGCAGGTTTCGGCGCACTGGTTGGGGCATCCGCTTACTCCCATTTTGAATTTGCTCGGCAGCTCCATGCCGTGGTATATGCTGTCAAGCTTAAGGCCCATTGAGAGGCTGTCCCTGATCCCCCTTTTGCAGAATGTCGTGCCCGGGCATGCCTTTATACTCCTGACGCAGAGACCGACACCTGCTCCGGGTGACATCCCCAGATCCTGCCAGACGCTGTCCACATCTTCCTCCTTCAGCCCCACAATGGCGATTCTTGCAGCGCTTGTTATCTTAAGGGCCGCCACATTGTATTTCTCAGCAACGTCCGCGAGTTTTCTTAAATTTTCAGGCGACACCACTCCACATGGAATGTGCGGTGCCACAGCGTAGGTCGCTTTGTCCCTCTGTATAATTACCCCTTTTTCTCCATCCTGCAGCATAATATTCCTCCTTTTCTTTATTATAATAATGCGGCATGTATTTTCAAAATAAATAATGCAGGTCAGCGATTTGTTCCTATTATATGTTAATTGCCGGTGCATCGGAATAGTCTTATATTGAGAAGTGGGGCAGGAGGGGTTTATGGATATTAAAACTGTTAAAATTGAAAAGCCTGAAGATATGAACTTTATCCTCGGGCAGAGCCATTTCATTAAAACTGTGGAAGACCTTTATGAGGCGGTTATCCAGAGCGTGCCTGGTGTCAAATTCGGGGTCGCCTTCTGCGAGGCATCACAGGAGAGGCTTGTGCGATGGACAGGCAATGATGAAAGGCTTATTGAGCTTGCGCAGAAAAACGCCATGAATATTGCCGCAGGTCATTCTTTTATTATTTTCATGGAGGGGGCGTTCCCTATTAATATGCTCAATGCGGTTAAAATGGTTCCCGAGGTCTGCCGCGTATTCTGCGCCACTGCAAATCCGGTGGAGGTGCTGATCGCGGAAACGGAACTCGGAAGGGGAATAATCGGTGTGGTTGACGGGCTCAGGCCTGCCGGGATTGAAGCTGAAGAGGATATAATAAAACGCAGGGAACTGCTGAGAAAGATAGGGTACAAACAGTAATCCTGTTACAGGATGCTGCAGTTTAAATAATCATCAGGTACCGGTATGCTTGAGAGCCTCTCCTCCATGTAAAAGGGGAGTGGGGCTGAGATATTCACCTGCAGGCCGGTTGACGGATGGGTGAAAGAGAGACAGTGCGCGTGGAGAAATATTGCATCATCATTTTTAATCGAAGAACCGTAAAAGCGATCCCCGTATACCGGGGAACAGAGAGACGAAAGCTGCACCCTTATCTGGTGGCGTTTTCCTGTTATAAGTTCTACAAGGAGAAGGGGTGAACCTGTTTCCTGCGGGAATAGCCTGTAATTGAGAGATACCTCTGATGCACCCGGTTCCTCTGCCGAAACAATATATCCCCTGTCACGCCTGCGCACCATGTACTGTCGGAGTTCAGTCCAGTGGTCTGCAGAACCTGTTTCCGGAACTGAATCAGTAATGGCACAGTAGAATTTTTTTATTTTTCTGTACCTGATGTCATCTGAGAGCCTCCCTGCGGCCATCGGTGTTTTCGCAAAAAGCATGATTCCTGACACCGGCCTGTCGAGCCTGTGAAGTGCGGCACAATACGGGGGCACAGAGTCATGCTCCTCCCCTTTAAGGTAATCTGAAACAATGCTGATAAGTGACTGACGCCCGGTGCTGTCTTTCTGGGCCAGCATCCCGGCAGGTTTGTTTACAGCAATAATATCACTGTCCTCGTAGAGTATATATCTGTCAGCGGTTTGAGTATTATCAGGATGTGATTCAGTCATTTCTTCTCCAGCTCAAGGGATGAATTGCCGGATAGATAGGGCTTTATGAACATCAGGTAGTTTTCTGTCCCCTTTTCAACGAAGTCCGTATCTTCACCTTCACCAGTGGCCCTGAGAAAGGAGAGCCTGTAATCGCTTAAAATCCATAGATTTTCCAGGTAACAGTTTCTCTCATCATCTGTATCGAATTTTTTCAGTATTCCTTTTTCTTCAAGGTATAGGGTCAGAGCCAGAAGCTTATCTCTCTTGAATCTGTAGTTTTCCCTGTAGCTCTCTTCAAGAATTTCATCCCTGTCAAGCAGCATGGGAAGGTTATAGTAAAATGTTCGATACCTGTAATATAGTCCGTACATCTGCCGTATGATAATTATAAAATCCGGCATGGTGAAGGAGTTGATGTCGCCGGAAAATAATCCGTCAAACTCAACTGTTATCCGGTCAAAAATTTTCCTGATAATCTCCTCTCTGTTTTTGAAATGGTAATAGAAAGTACCCGGGCTTATGCCGAGCCTCTCAATAACATGGTTTGTTGTTACCCTGTGTATTCCCATTTCATTTGAGAGATCTATTGTTGCATTAATAATTTTATTTTTCATTCAATAATTCCGGTTTTATTATATCGTAATAATATACTGCTGATTTTTCTTCCGGTTCTCTCTGCTTTTTTCAGGAGCCTCCGGTTTATCTCCGGATTTTTTCTGGTTCCAGGTTTCACTATGACACCTTTGATTCTGTATCCGCTGTAATGCATCACTTCCCTTACGGCATTCAGGGCACCCCGGCTCTCTGCGGCTATGAAATTGAAGGGCCACGGAGTTGAACATGCTGTTACTATTACAGCAGGTTTACCCTTCTGGTTCGGCACGGGAAAACCGTATCTGTTCTCCCCCATTAAGACCGGGACGTTCCTGTCGAAAAGTATCTTCAGCTGCGCACTCATGTTTCCCCAGTGGACAGGGGTCCCCACGATAAGGGCATCTGCATCCCTGATTCTCTCCCCGGTTTTATGTGCGTGATCTTCAGGTAGAACACATCTCCCGGTTTCTCTGCATTTCATGCAGGCAATACACGGCTTCATTGAATGATCGTATAAATTAATGAATTCTGTCTCTATCTCTGAACTTATCTTTCTCCGGATAGTTTTAAGCAGAGTTGACACTGTGCCGTTATTTCTTGGACTTCCGTTTATTATTACTATCTTCACCCTGAGCCTCCGTTATACCGGTTCACTCGAATATATATTCGATAGAACCGATAATTCGAATATATATTCGAGAGTCAAGAAAAATAATTTTTTTAACCTGAATTGTTTATTTTTTAACCCGAATCTGCTCTGACCCCGTACCTAAAGGGGGATATTTAGTTTTTAAGGATTAATTGATGAACAGAAACCGACTTTTTTTTTAAGTTAAATCATAAAAAGGTGGTTATCTGCGACAGGGCGGTTAAAATCTGGGAATTAATATATAAGGATGGTTTTATGGCTCTTAAGGTACATGAAATTTTCTATTCTCTGCAGGGTGAAACAACAACTGCGGGTCTGACTTCTGTTTTTATAAGGCTTGCGGGGTGCAATCTTAACTGTATCTGGTGTGATACACCTCAGGCAAAGACAGGCGGAACAGATATGACAATTGATGAGATTATGGAGAAGGTCAGGGAGTTTGAGCCCTTCAATCATATCACCCTTACAGGGGGCGAGCCGCTGCTGCAGGAGGAGTCAGTGGAACTTCTTCACAGGCTTACTGATAACGGCTATGACGTTCAGGTTGAAACCAACGGAAGTATAATCTTTGACAGTATGCCGAGAGGGGTGAGAATCGTTGCTGATGTGAAGACTCCTTCAAGCGGTGAGGAGGGTTCATTTAAACCTGATAATATAAAATACCTGAAAAAGTATGATGAAATTAAATTTGTCATAGGGATAATGGAGGATTATCAGTTCGCGAAGGATTTTATAAAGACTCATCTTCAGGGTGTGGAATGTGTAATTAATTTTACGCCGGCTGCAAAGCTGATGGAGCCCTGGGCACTGGCAAGCATGATAATAAAGGACAGGCTGAATGTAAGGCTTAATCTTCAGCTCCATAAAATTGCCAATTTCCAGTAGAAAGATGCGCCAGCGTCAGGAAATAGTTGTTGAAGATATATGCACGTTTTTGAATATGTTGTAACACCTGCTTTCAGGTAAAGTCAGATAAAAACTATGACTATTTTATACGGGTGCAGGTCTCCTCACCCGCATTTATGGCCGGAGGACAATCCGTCACCGGTAATTTTAAAGAAGAAAATATTACTTTAAGGAGCTTAATTATAATGGATTACGTTGGACATGTAATCAGGCCTCCTTCCGAGGCATACAGCATGATAATACAGGTAACTGTGGGATGTTCACACAACATGTGTACTTTCTGCGGTGCCTATAAGGATCTTAAGCCGAAGTTCTGGATAAAGGACTGGGAGACTGTTAAAAGGGATATAGACGAGGCATCGAGCTACAGGTACGGGTTTAAAAGGGCCTTCCTTGCTGACGGCGATGTTCTTATACTGCCCACTGAGGACATACTCAGGATAATGAATTATATAAAGCAGAAAAATCCTAATATTGAAAGCATAAATGTTTACGGCAATACCAAAGCCATCCTCCGCAAATCCCCGGAGGATCTCAGGGCGCTCAGGGATGCCGGCCTTAGTATTATTTACCAGGGGATAGAGAGCGGCAACAAGGATGTTCTCCGAAAGATCAGGAAAGGAGCTTTCCCTGACAGGATGAAGGAGGCCTCAGCCAAGATCATTGATTCAGGGATTAAACTTTCACAGACAGTGCTTCTCGGGATTGGCGGGAAGGAGTTGTCATTTGAGCACGCGAGAGACACGGGACGTCTTCTTGGCGAGATGTCGCCCGACTTCGCTTCGGCTCTTACTGTTATGATTCTCCCCAATACACCGCTTTTCCAGGAATACAAAGAGGGGAAATTTGTGCTTCCTGATAAGTTTGATCTGCTCAAGGAACTGCAGATTATAGTTAAGAATATGCAGGTCAGGAGGAGGTGTTACTTTACCTCTAACCATGCGTCGAATTATCTCCCTATAAAAGCTCACCTGCCTGAAGACCAGGCGGCGGTGCTTAAGATGATAGACAAGGTTGTGTCGTCAAAAAATGAGGATATACTCAGGCGTGAGGAGTCAAGGGCACTTTAGGGATAAATAAAAAACCGGTTCTCTTTAAGGAGGAATTTATGGATGATTCAATGGAAAGCGCTCTCAGGTTTATAGCGGAGGAGCTTAAAACAAATCCCGATGCGGACAGGATGAAGCTTATTGAAAAAGCAAGCAGGGAATACAACCTGTCACCAATGCAGGAGGAATTTTTAACAAGCAAATATCTTACTGAATCCTGATTAATTAATGATTCATAAAAAAGCCGGATTGAATAATTTTCATCCGGCTTTTTTTATTCCTGAAATTATATCAGTAGCAGAGTACGTTTCCCGGTAAAAAAGAGCAGAAGAAGGGCGATATAAAATCGTTGACCCGGGGCTTTCCGTATAATTATATATTGTTTACACAGAGGTTTTATTTATGAAAAAGGATAAATACCAGAGACAGCCTGTTCCTTCTTTTGCCGGGGCCGGGCATCCGGTTCAGCGCAGTGTGCCTTTCACGGTTATGCTCTCCGTGCTTTTTAATAATCTTTTCGGATACATGGGGCTCGCATTCGCAGGGTTCGGGATGATTTTTTGTATCATCTTCACGCCCATGGTGGATTTTACGTCTTTTTTTTATTTTGGTGATGATGCGGCGAAAACAACGGGGATAGTCACTGATGTAAATTCAACGAATGTGTCGGTTAATGACGCAACTGTGATAGAGTACAGGTTTACCTTTTCTTATATGGGTAAATACTATACAGGGACCTCGTATTCAACAGCGCATAATTACAGGCCGGATCAGAATGCCCCTGTTGAGTTTGAGCCTGACAGCCCGTCAATCGCCCGTATTGAAGGTATGTCTGTAAAACCTGTGGGTCTGTTCGTGCTTTTTGTATATATTTTTCCTCTCGCGGGGCTGGTCTTTCTTTTTGCCTCATTCAGAAGGGGCATCCCTGCTATCCATGCCATAAAGTACGGGGTTATCACCCGCGGGAAATTTACAGGTATGAAATCTACAGGTGGCTCAATTAACAGGCAGACTGTATATGATCTTTACTTTTCATTTAAAGACAGGACGGGGAAAGAATACAGTGCCGCAGGGAGAACACATAAGACATGGCTTGTCCGGGATGAGCCTGAAGAGAGGATCATATATGATCCTGATAATCCTTCAAATGCCGTGGTAATTGATGCCATGCCCAAAAGGGTAAGAAAATTTTTGTCTTCAGAAGGGGGGTGACTCATTCATCTTTAAGTTCAACGATTGATGGCATTGTTTCCGCAATGTCTTTCATGGCTGCGGTAACCTCTTCGATTCTTGATCTGACAGATTCGATACTTTTTTCCGTTTCGTCGTCGATTTTTCCGCTCTGTTTTTTTTCTTCAAGTATATCAAGTGTTTCAAAAAAATCCATGAGATAAATATTGAACCTCTCACATGCATCATTCACCATGTTGTAGATTCTTACTGTCTCCGGATTATCTGAATCGACAAATTTCATCTCAAGTCTGTAAGCAGGCTTCATTTCCTCTCCGTAAGTAATTGTATTTTTATTTGTTTTTAATCTGTGAGATGTTATAAATATAATCAAATAATGATTATTCGGAAATAACTGTTAATGTATTTCAGTAATAATTCCTGAATATATATGTTATAGCAAATTACGAAATGATTAGAATATTGCCGGTTTTGTCGCAGATAAATACCGGAATCTCATATTTTTTTACCTGAAACAGGTTTAAGGGGTAAACAATTAATTTATTTAAAAAAATATGTTCAAATGTCAATAATTGTTGCATTTTTATATGCATTTTATTCACTGCCGCTAATATCAGGTGCATTGTATCAGATATAGCACTCTGAAAGATTTACAGGAGCAGAAATGAAAAAAGTCTATGTAATTGGCCACAAAAATCCGGATACAGATTCAATAGTATCCGCTATAGCATACGCCCGCCTGAAGCAGGAGCTTGGTGAAACAAATGTCGTCCCTGCCAGGGGCGGGAAGGTGAACCTGCAGACTGAATATATACTGAACAGGTTTAATGTTCCCCATCCTGAATTTGTGAGTGATTTGATTCCCAGGGTAAAGCACCATATGAGCGGTGAGCCTGTGACACTCCTCCATGATATACCTCTATGGGACGCTATGCAGGTCCTTTCCAGCAACAGGTTCAGGATGATACCGCTTGTGGGGGATGACGGGAAATATATATCAACACTTCATCACAATACCTTCGCAGAACACATCCTGAAAAAAATAGATCCCCAGAAAAACAGCGTTATATCTACATCGGTAAGTCACCTGATAAAAACATTGAGGGCCCAGCCGGTTGTTGTGAGAAATGAAAAGGACGTGTTCAGCGCGCAAATAGTTGTAGCCGCATCTGAGGCGGGAACACTCAGGGAATTTATCGATCTCATGCCTGTTGAAAATACAATTGTGATTGTGGGAGACAGGGAGGATATACAGAGGTATGTCATTGAAAGAAAGGTCCGGGTACTTATTGTTTCAGCGGGGAGGATGCTCAGCAAGGAGTTAAAGGAACTGGCCGCGAAGAACAACGTGTCTGTCCTGACGACCCCTTTTCACACTGCAGGGGCATCATGGCTCGCCCTGCACTCAATGCCTGTACGGTACACTGGTGATGAGACGCTGAAACCTGTCGCAGCGGATGATTATATAAAAAACATAAAGGACAGGTTCGCGGATTCTGTGTCCCGTTCCCTCCCTGTAGTGGACGAGGAGATGAAAATTATAGGCGTGCTTTCCCAGAGCGATTTGATGAAGGAGCCAAACGTGGGAGTTATACTCGTTGACCACAACGAACTGACCCAGGCCGTTGATGGTATTGAGCAGCTGAGGATCATGGAAATTATAGATCACCACAGGCTGGGGAATCCTCCCACTGGGTACCCGATAACCTTCATAAACAGGCCGGTGGGCTCAACCTCTACAATTATAGCCAACCTGTACAGGGACTACATGGTGCCTGTAAAAAAAGAGATAGCATCAATACTCCTTGGAGGCATCCTTTCAGACACTCTCGGCCTCCGTTCCGCCACAACAACTTCAATAGATATAGATACAGCTGAGTACCTGTCCCAGATTACAGATCTTGACATAGAGCAGTACGCGAAGGAGATAACCGCGGCAGCATCGATGATAAGCAGTAAGCCTGTGGGAGAGATTGTTAACATGGACATGAAGCTTTACACCGAGGGCTCATATTCTTTCTCTGTAAGCCAGGTGGAGGTCAACTACCCTGATGAAATTATGGAGAGGTCTGATGCTATTCTCGAACACCTTTCGGATACCGCCTACCAGAAGGGGCTCCTTTTCAGTTCTCTCCTTGTGACGGATCTTAACCAGCTGAGCAGCTATTTTTTCATCATGGGGAAGGATGATTTCGTGAGAAAGATAGAGTATCCGAAATATGCTGATCACATGTACTTTCTGAAAGATGTTCTTTCAAGAAAAAAGCAGCTTATGCCCTATATCGCTGATATTATAAGAAGGTTCTGATTAGTGGTTATGCAGTCTTTTCACTTGACAATGGCTAAAAAAAAGAGATCTTTGACTCAGTAATTATATCTATAATATGGAGAAAACGATGCGCAGGGTTTTATTATACTTAATAGCGTTCTTTTTGATTATTGCAGGATGCGGCGGAACAGAACTTCAGATAAAGGACAGCTATATCTACAGTCCTGAATCCCATCTGAAAAACAGGTATCCAACAAGTGTGGCATTGACAGGGGAGTATAAATCCAAAAAAATTGTACTGAAAGATAATGTCATTGAGATATGCAAGGCAGAACTCGATTCGCTTAAACTTTTCAGCGAAGTGGGCATTACAAGCACGCCGGGTTATGACGTTGTTATTGATCTTCAGTTTTCAGATGTGGAAAAAGGTGATAAACCGGGACTCGTGCTCTGTATTAATATGAAACAGCTCCCGGAAAACAAACTGATTTACAGAAAGAGCTATGTTCAGTATGGAGATGCTGATACATATGTAACACCTGACGGGTTTGCTGAAGTTCTTAAAAGGGTAATAAAAGATTTTACAAGAGATATTGATTCACAGTTCGCAGCCTATACAAAGAAAGGTAATCTTCCCGTTAATCTTTCAGGTAAAAACGTGGTCTGTGCGGTTTTCCAGTTCAAAGATTCGATAGAGGATGAAAATTACGGCGACCCCCTTGCGTCAATGATGATGACATCTCTTACAAAAACTGTCAATATAAAGGTGGTTGAACGGGAAAGAATTCAGAAAGCTGTAAAAGAACTTGAGTTTCAGACTTCAGGCCTTGCTGATTCAACTACAGCAAAGGAGGTGGGGAAGTTCCTCAATGCTGATTATCTTATTTACGGAGAAGTCTCCAGGATTAAGGATACGTATCATATAATTATACATGTTGTTGATGTTAAACTGGGAGAGATTGTTCTTTCAAGGGACATTGATACTGATGACCCCAACCAGTTCAGGGAGCTTATTCAGCAGCAGGCAAATTATGTTGCTCAGTGCATATCCAAATAAGTTGAGCTACATTTAAGAAAAAACCCGGCCGAGGCCGGGTTTTTTTGTGACCCCATCCTCTTTAAAATTGACCGTAGTTAAAATTCAACGTATTTTACAGTTACAGAACAGACAGGTGGACTGCAGTTGAGAATAAAATCAGAAATATTACTCTCCCTGAAGGGGGCCATTATTCTGGCGTTAATCGTAATGTCCGGTTATTACCTGATTTCCATAAGGGAGATCCGGGCCTCAATGGAGCGTACATTCTCAGAGAGGGTCGATCTTGTAAGCACGTACATATCGATGATGCAGCAGCAGGTCGATGGTATGGCCAGGACTTTTGAAAGTAATTATGGAAGGATGAGAGGCTCTGTATCACCGGGCGCAAGGTTTTACAGGGAGTACGGTGTGTGGGGACTGCCCGGAGATGTTTCTGGAAACGGGCAGGAAGGGACATTTACAGGCACAGGAAAATTTCCTCTCCCGGTTGAGGTCAGAAAAGAAATGGCCTCGGTCCGTTCTCTTGATCCGCAGATCAGGGCGATCTTTGAATATAATAAAAACGTGACCTGGATCTATTATACTTCAGCACATGAATTTATTTATCTTGCTCCGGCACATAAAATAAACGAATACCGGTTTTCACCCTCGGATTATGAAAGGCCGTTCTGGAATCAGGCCGCACCAGGGAATAATCCTGAATTGAAGCAGATAATAACAGACCTTTACGATGACAGTGCAGGTAAGGGGCTGATGATTTCCATTTCATCCCCTGTCAGAGTTAACAGAAAATTTACCGGGGTGATGTCCCTCGACCTTGGTGTTGAGCTTCTTAAAAAGCTGGTTCTTGCCGGTGATCTGCCCGGCGAGACTATTCTTACTGATGAAAAGGGGAAAATTGTAGTACGCAGGGGGGTGTTCAGTATAGATGAGATATATCCCCTGGTTGATCTGCAGGAGGGGTGGCGAAGCAGTGACGACGGTTATTACTGGATGAGAAGTGAAATCGGAGGGGGGGAACTGAACCTCCTTCACCGTATAAAGAAGAGAGATTTTTACATCGCAGCTGCCCGGAGAAGTTTATTTGTCTGGAGTCTCTCAGGGGTTTTCGTTTTATTCTTTTTTATGGTATCCAGGGATATAGAGGCCAGGAGGAGAGAGGGTGTTGCCCAGAGGCAGATCAGGGACGCTCTCCTTGAAAGCGAGACAAGGCTGAAGGCATTTATGGATAATGTACCTTCTCTTATAGTCATTAAGGATCATGAGTTGAGAATTGTTTTCAGCAATAATGCCTTCAGGGGATTTTTCCCCTCTGATGACTGGATAGGCAAAAAACCTCGTGATGTTTTCCCTGAAAACATGGCACAAATTGTTGAGGAAAGTGATCGGAAAGCTCTTAATGAAGGGAGTACGTTTTTTGAAGAAACGTTCAGCGATAGAAATGGGGAAAATCGTAATTTTTTTACTCAGAAATTCCGGATAGATCGGCCAGGTAAAGACCCGATGATTGGTGTAATTGTATCAGACATTACCGAGCGAGTTAAAATAGCGGAAATGCTGAAAGAAAAGGAGGCAACGCTTTCAACTCTTATCAGCAATCTTCCGGGATTCGTTTACCGCTGTGCAGCAGACAGGAACTGGACAATGTCTTTCATCAGTGAGGGGTGTGAGAAAATTACAGGATATTCGCCTGATGATTTTATAGATAATAAGACTCTTGCTTTCAATGATATAATATATCCTGAATACAGCGAGCATATATGGGAGTTATGGCAGATTATACTGGAAGAGAGGCGTGCTTTTGAATATGAGTACCCGATTACAACCAGGAGCGGGGAAACCAGATGGATATGGGAACGCGGCAGTGGAATATATTCTGAAAACGGAGAGGTGCTTTTCCTTGAAGGATTTATAACTGATATAACAGAGCGTAAACGTGCCGAAGAAGCACTTGTTATATTCAGGGAGACTGTTGAAAATTCCACGGATGCGATTGGAATGGCTACACCCGAAGGGCGTCACTACTACCAGAACAGAGCTTTTACAGAACTGTTCGGAGATATAGGGGAGAATCCTCCTGAATCAGTTTATGTTGACAGAGAGACTGGAGAAGCGGTTTTCAGGACAATACAGTCGGGAGGGGTCTGGATTGGCGAGGTGCAGATGTTGTCAAAGGAAGGGGCTGTCCTTGATATATTTCTCAGGGGATATGCTAATATAGACAATAACGGAAACATTGTCACACTTGTCGGTATACATACGGATATAACAGAGCAGAAACGTACAATAGCTGAAAGGGAGAGGTTGAAAGAGCAGCTTGCGCAGTCTCAGAAGATGGAGTCAGTGGGGCGTCTTGCAGGAGGGGTTGCCCATGATTTTAATAATATGCTTGGAGTGATTATAGGGCAGGCAGAACTTGCCCTGATGAAATGTGAAAAATCAAGTCCTGTTTATCAGCGGCTTAATGAGATTGAAAAGGCCGCCAGGAGATCCGCAGACGTCACAAGCAGACTGCTCGCATTCGCGCGAAAGCAGACGGTTGCGCCCAGGGTGGTTGATCTGAATAACGCGATTGCAGGTATTATAACAATGCTCAGAAGACTTATAGGGGAGGATATTGAACTTGAGTGGATTCCCGGAAAGGATTTATGGCCCCTAAGGATAGACCCTTCCCAGATCGATCAGATTCTTACCAACCTGACAGTGAACGCCAGGGATGCCATAACAGGAGCCGGAAAAATATGTATTGAAACTTCAAATATTATAGCAGATAAGGTCCGGTGCTCGGCACTGACTGAATCTGTTCCCGGGGATTATGTTATGCTGACAGTGAGTGATACCGGAAGCGGTTTCAGTAAAGATCTTTATGACCATATTTTTGAACCTTTCTTTACAACCAAAGATGCGGGGAAGGGGACAGGCCTGGGGCTTGCCATGGTTTACGGGATTGTAAGACAGAATAAAGGCCATATTACCGTGGAGAGCGAGCCGGGCAAAGGTTCGACATTCAGGGTCTGTTTTCCCAGGTCAGATGAAGCTGAACCGGAAGAAGAGAAAGCAGATTTTAACTTTATACCTGCAGGCGCCAATGAAACAATCCTTCTTGTTGAGGATGAACCGATGCTTCTTGAAATGAGCCGTACAATGCTTGAGGAACTTGGATATCCGGTCATCGCGGTTTCCTCTTCCGAAGAGGCGATCCGGATGGCCGAGAACCATGATGACAGTATAAAGATATTGTTCACTGACGTTATCATGCCGGGTATGAATGGCCGGGAGCTTGCAGAAAAACTCCAAGGGCTCTTTCCGGAAATGAAAACTATATATATGTCAGGATATACGGCGGATATAATTGCTCACCATGGAGTGCTTGAAGAGGGGGTGAATTTTATACAGAAACCTTTTAATATTGCAAAACTGGCGGAGAGTATTATTAAGGCGCTCTCCTGAGTCTTCGCCGGGTAAGTTAATTAACCGGTCTTCGGCATAAAAGGTTCAGGCCTTGAAGGAGTTGTTGGCTTTTCCGGATCATCGCTTAAGGAATCCGCTTTGCGGGAGGAGTAGAGAAGATAATGCTCCGCCCCCAGCGTTTCCCTGAAAGTTTCCCCTCCTCTCACCCAGGATTTCCACTGTTTCCACTGCCTGACCTCCGATTGTGTAGTGTGAATTGAATCTTCAGGAGAATCAGATTTTATACGGTAGTCCCACCTGAAAGAATGTATCTCTTTTTCTCCAGCCTGCGCGAGGACCTCTCTGCCGGTCAGCTCCAGTCCCAGGGTTTCCCTGTTTCTGAAAAAAGGTGTCCCCTCAAAAAGCTGAAATGAACTTGAAGTGAAGGCGTCAACATGTCCGTTTACGCGGCCGGCAAAGTCCAGTGTCTCCTGAAACCGGCTGCTGTCAGTTCCCGGGAGACCGAAAATCATCATCGCGAGATTTGAAATCCCTGCATCGGCAGACCGGTAGAGAACCTCCTCAACTTCACAAGGTTTTGTGCCTTTGCCGCATATATTCAGGAGTTCCCGGGAACCGCTTTCAACACCCCAGCTTATCCATCTGCATCCCGCTGAAAATGCTGTTTCAAGTATTTGATTTGAGTAATCAGCGGTGGGCCTTCCCATGACATGAAAGCGTATATCAATGCCTGATTGCAGTATAGCCCTGGATATTTCCAGCAGATCGTCTGCGCCGATGTACTGGTCTGCGAAGTAAAAATGGGACACTCCGTGAAGCTCCCTGTAGTGAGCGAGTTTGTCAGTCAGAGCGCTGTAGCCAGAGGTACGGTATCCGGCGAAGGAGAAATTGTGTGAGCAGAAACTGCACCTTCTCCACCTGCACCCTCTGGAAAAAACAACGGGCAGTACAGGTTCGGGGTTCAGGTAATCATTGAAGCTGCAGAAGGAGAAATCGGGAACCGGTATTTCTGACATAGGAATTGCCGCGGGAGACGGATTGTGTATATTTATGCCGTTTATTCTGAACGATAATCCGCGGATTGAACTCAGAGGTGTGCCTGTGAAATACATGTACAGCCCCTCTTCACCTTCTCCCCTGTAAAATGCGTCTATAAAGGGTGCCGCATTCATCAGTTCATCTATATCAACAGCCGTCAGGGCCGCTCCGCCTGTGATAATATTTACTTCAGGAAATTCTTTTTTAAGAAGCGAGCTTATGACAAGCATGTGCACAATCTGGTCAGGGTACATTGCTGAAAGGGCAAATGTCTCATCGCCTGACGGATTAAGTTCTTTTAGTATAAATTCATTGTAACCTTTTACGGTATCGTTCATACCGCCCGTGCTGAGAAATTTTTTCAGTCCCTCTTCAATTCCGCGGAATTCAGAATAGAACAGGGAGAGTTCTTTCTGGTATGCCCTGTATAAGTCTTCTGAAAAAAAATCACCTATAGTGCCTCTGAAAAATGACGGTGCGAGGCTTACTGGTGATGCTGATTCAAAAATGTGATTCCACAGACGTATGTTAAGATCTGCAGCCTGTATGTCCAGGTGGGGCATCCGGCCTTTGAGATATGCGTATAGTGACGCTATGCCGAGCGGCATGTAAGTGGGGTGCGCGCCCGGGACAAAAATAAGTCTGGTTTTATTCATGCCTTATGCTGCCTGACAATGGGGTATGGTACAGCTCTTAAGAGGATAAGGATTCCCTGGTGTTCGCTCAGTCAAGACATTTTGATGCGGCCTAAAAATAAATTCTGCTGCTGATCACCACCCGTAATAATCGATATCATGAAACTCCTTCAGCACCTCAACCGCCCGGAGGGCGTGCTCCATTTTTATAAGGAAATAGTCCGTGTCAAAGGTTGAAAGCGTGAAAACCGGTACACCTTTTTCCGCAAGCGGCGCGGTTATGGAACTGATTATCCCTGTTTCACTGAACTCCATTTTTTTTTCGATTTTAAAGATTTTCATGCTGCATTCATGCGGGTACTCTTCCGGGAGACCCTCCCCTGAACATATAACGGAATACTCACTTTTTGTATCCGTAATGCTATAAAACCTGCTGCGGTCCACCCACTCCGGGATTTCTGAACCTGAAGGGAGCCTGAGGATCGTGTAATCCCCGGGGAGAATCGTAATAGGGAGTCTCATATATATTCCGCCTGTCTGAAATTATTAATTCAGAACATCTGACAGTATCTGTTTTAAATTTTCCACTTTTTTTTGGCTGAACCGCCGACATGAAATCCGTGCAGAGCTGCTCTCTATTTCCTTGACAGAAGCAGACCCGGTTTTAATCTGTTTATATCAGGGGGCAGGAAGATGGATTATGAAAAGAGAGTGATTAAGCTTCAGGAAAATATCTACGGGGTAAAGGGTATATGGATGAACGGCATGTCTTTTTTCAATACATATGCGTATATTCTCCGTTCTGAAGAGACCGGCAGGCTGCTCCTTATAGATACCTGCGGCCCGCAAAGCGGAGAGATGATCAAATATGCCGTAGAACTGATGGGGGCCTCCATGTCCGATATTACAGGCATTGCCCTGACTCACTGGCACAAAGATCACACCGGCAGCCTGGCGGAAATTGCCGGCATGGCCGCGACTCCTGACAGGCCTGTTAATGTTTTCATCCATAAAGATGATTCATTATTCCTAACATCGCAGAGAAGAAGAATTTTAAAAATGCATCCTGTCTTAAAATTCAGGGTGCTTCATTCACCCGGCACTCTGCCGGAGAAAAGTCTCCATAACCTCATTGAGCTTGATAATGAAACAGGCATTAATCCGTTGAGCGATTATGGAGTGGAATTTATACACACCCCGGGCCATACACCTGGTCACACGTCTTATCTCCACAGGAAAAGTATGACGCTTTTTTCAGGATGCGGTCTTTCTCTTTTCGGAAGAAATTCAGTTGGTGTAGTCCCTGTTTTTTATGACAGGAAAATGCAGCTTGATTCTGCGAAGAGGCTTATGGAGCTTGAGTTTGATTACCTCTGCTCTGCGCATATGAATGTACGGAGGGATGTTGTCAGGCGTGATATGCGAGTCCCCTTTAAAGGGAAGGTGTCATTTGTTGACAGGGCAACAGGCACACTGCCGCTTTTCAGGTATCCGAAGAAATAATTTTGCGATTTCCAGTTCGGGCGGGGGAGTACGTCAGGACAGGTGTTCTGACAGTATTTTTATTCCTATAAAAAGGAGTGTAATCCCGCCGAGTATTTCCACCTTTTTGCCGAAGAATTCCTGCAGCCTGCACCCCATCCTGACCCCCACAAAACTGAACGCGAAAGTTGTTAAACCGATAATCGCGGAGGGGTAGAATATCTCTATACCGAGGAGTGACAGTGATAGCCCCACAGCCAGTGCGTCTATACTGGTAGCCACAGAGAGTATAAAGAGTTTTCTGTAATCCATAATAAAGTGTTCTGACAGGCAGGAGTCATCCTCCTCCTTCATCCCCCTGAACCCTTCAATAATCATTTTTATGCCGACGTAGGCCAGAAGCAGGAAGGCTACCCAGTGATCATATGCTTTGATATATTCGGCAAAGAAAGTCCCCCCGTACCAGCCTATAATCGGCATGAATGCCTGGAACCCGCCGAAGAAGAAAGCAATCATCGATGTGTGCCTTAAAGGGACTCTTGAAGCTGAACATCCGTATGATATTGATACAGCAAAGGCATCCATGGAGAGACCTGCGGCTATCCCGAGAATTACAGCAAGTGACATCATTACTCCTGAAATTGTTAATTCAGGAAAACCATCTCTTTGTCGGGAATTATTGTCCCTTCAGGAATATCCTTTTCCGACAGAGCGAAGAGGGGGGAAATTTCAATGGCTTTTACGCATTCCGGAATTTTTACTCCTTTTGCGGTCAGCCATTTCCGGTAGAGAGAGTTCATCAGCCCCTGTGCTGTCTGAAGTGAATCTGCTCCTGACGCGTTTTTTATCGGCGCGAACTCCTCCTCCCTTCTGGTTTCCAGAATAATATTTTTTTCAGCTACGGGCAGGGCGTCAAATACAAATTTTTCAAATTTATAACCGGTAATTTCGTTCTGTCCGCCATCGTCGAAAGCGCTGATTTTTTTCTTCGCCACGTGGTAGGGGAGAGAGACTGAACCATCCCCTGTAATAGATGATATAAAGTCTGTGCTGAAAAGGTGGATCGCCGGGTTTGCGGCTGAGTAGAGTATTCCGCCCTTTTCGTCCTTGGCGAAAATTTTATCTTCAGGCATGTCGGAATATTCAACAATCCCCACCTTGCCATCCTCGAATTCGACAAAAATTCCTGTCTTCTCCTCATGGTATGCCTTCATCAGCGCCTTGCTTGAAATTTCCGCGTTGTTCATTGCGTGAAAGCCGATGAAAAGCGGGTCAATAATTTTTACAAGGGGGTTGTCAACCTGGAAGTAGGAGATTGTCTCAATTCCCTGGTCCATAAGAAGTTTCAGCGCGCCCGATGTACGGAGTGCCGTAAGGCTGCCGCCATGGCCGTCAGGATTCATGAACAGTTTGTTCTTGTCTGAAAGTATCAGCTTGCCGTTAAGATCCAGGGAAGGGATCATGTTCTGCGGAAAAATATGTACAAACTCCGGAGACAGACCGAAAAAATGTTCAGCCCTGAAAAAGGCCTCTGTCTCCTCGTGGTTGTCTCTTGAGGTCATAATCAGAAAAGGTATCCTTACACCGTATTTTTTTTCAGATGCCCTGATTTTTTCAGCGTGAAAATGGAAAAGGGTCTTTCCTGAAACAGGCCCTGCCGGGAATTTCCCCTTGGGGCCGTCAAAACCAAGCCTTGATCCCTGGCCTCCTGCAACAAGGAAAGCTGCCACTTTTCCTTTCTTAATGTGTGCTTCTCCGGCAGCTTCCGCTTCACTGAACTTTTCATCATCCCCGGATTCAGGGAGCTTAATATAGGGAGCGGGATAAAAATTTTTCGGAGAATCATCACTCTCCTGCTTATAAATTTTCTCCAGAAGTTCAAAATCTATTGTTGAGAGCTCATCAAGAAGGGCCTTCTTTTCACTTTCGATAAGGGAATCCCAGAATCTAAAGACATGTTCCTGTTCGTGCAGGTAGACCTTTTTTATTAGCCCGTCATATCCGCTGAAGGAAATCATCTCGCCTCCTTTTCAGGAAATTTAAATATTAAAAATCAGTATTTATTCCTTAACTTATTTCAGATAAAAAATGCTTCATTATCCCCGCCGCCGAAGGCGGCGGGGATATATAATTTTTATTTTTTACAATAAAATATATTTAAGAATTATTACTGATCAAAAAATCATCTAATCGATATTAACAAAATAATAATAAAATAGTTGTCCTGTAAAGGGTATTCTGTTTTTTATTTATATACAGCAATTTTTTTCAGGAGAGGGGCATGAAAAAGTCTATAGAGAAGGTTAATACCCTTATTGAATCTCTTCCCTATATACGGGAATTCAGCGGGAAAACAGTGGTGGTTAAATACGGCGGCCATGCGATGACAGATGACGCTCTGGCCCTCTCTTTCGCAAGAGATATGGCCCTTCTCAAACTTGTGGGGATTAACCCCGTTGTTGTCCATGGCGGCGGGCCGCAGATAGGGACTCTTCTTGAGAAGCTGGGTATTCAGAGTGAATTCGTTGACGGGCTGCGTGTGACTGACAGAAACACCATGGAGATTGTTGAGATGGTGCTTGTGGGAAAAGTGAACAAGGAGATTGTGAATAATATACACCTGGCGGGCGGAAAGGCCGTTGGTATTTCCGGGAAAGATGCCGGCCTGATAAAAGCAAAGAAGCTTTATCATGATACCCTGGGTGAGAAGAAAGATATCGGGCTTGTTGGAGCAGTCGAGAGAATTAATCCTGATATTATAAAACTGCTTGAAGAGGACAAGTTTATACCTGTCATTGCTCCAATAGGCGCTGACGGAGAGGGGAGCACATACAACATTAATGCGGACACGGCTGCGGGGAAGATTGCTGAGGCGCTGAAGGCTGAAAAACTTATACTTCTTACTGACATTGCAGGGGTGATGATTGAAGGGGACCTGGCATCGACATTGAAAGCTGAGGATATACCGGGCTTCATTAAAAATGGCGAGATTAAAGGGGGGATGATACCCAAAGTAAACTGCTGTATTGAGGCTCTTGAAGGAGGGGTAAAAAAGGCCCACATAATAGACGGAAGGGTTGAACACGCCGTGCTTCTTGAAATTTTTACTGATGGAGGTGTGGGAACACAGTTTGTGAAATAGCAGGAGGCTTTTACAGGGATATTCTGTTTATGAGTATACTATTCCGCGGAAGAAACCGGTAAATGTTTCAGATGTGATTTTCAGGTTTTTATATTGAGCTTCAATTGAAGATGTTTTTTCAAGCATTTCCGGTATCAGTTCAATCCCTGCCTTAAATACCACGGGGTCAAAGCTTGATTCACATTCATAAAAATTTTTGAGGATTTCGTCCAGATCGGTAATCGCCTTTTTGTATGCTCTCTCATCACGAAGGGCTGAAAACATGTCAGCAAAGGCAACAATCCTTGCGGAAAGGGGGATTTCGTTCTCTTTAAGACCATCAGGATAGCCGGTCCCGTCCCATTTTTCATGATGGTGTCTTGCTACGAATTTGCACATGCGGAGAATTTCATTATTGCCTATGATTTCAGATCCGAAGACTGCGTGTTCCTTGACTTTATTGTATTCGGCTTGTGTCAGTTTTCTCGGGAGTTTTATTATAGGGTGGATTTCGTGATGGATTTTTCCTATATCATGAAGAAGTGCTGATATTTCCAGGATTTTAATATATAGAGGGGTTATCTTTGAATATTCCAGTACAGGCTTATTCTGGATCCCCGTATTGAACATTATTTTCTGTGCTATGAGCTTTGAAAACCCGCTTACCTCCATGAGGTGCCTCACTGTCTCTTCATGACCATAGGCAAGGAGGTAGGCCATTCTGTCTCTGGCAAAGGCTTCAATAAAGCCTTCCAGATATTTCCGGGAATAATGCAGTTCCGATCGGTAACTGAACATGTCTGAGATATTATTAATTGTTGTTATAATAAATTTGTCTTTATTGTCTTCATCCTGCAAGACAGATATTTTTAAGAGCATGGAGTAGAGAATATTTGTATCAGTTGTGAATGAGATAAAGAGGTCCTCCAGTATTCTCTTCTTTGTCAGTGCGTCATTGTAAACCGGTGCAAGATTATTCTGGCTGATGACCTTTTTATAAAAACCGGAAAATGATGAGACCTGGGAAATGAAATCAGATACGGAATTGAAGATCCCTTTTACAAGTTCTGTGCCTGCACTGTTTATATGAACTATTTCTGAAGGTTTGAACGCGTTACTGATTATAACAGGAGAATTTACCAGCTCAGAAAAAATTAGCAGTTGTTCTCCTATTTTATTATTTTTATTCATATAATTGCAGGATAATTTTAAAGTGAACAATTTTTCTGAATATTCAGATTTTTAATATTAGTGTAAGTTCGGGTAATATGAGTAAAGAGTCAAGAAAAAAAGTTCGGATATCCGAACTAAATTTTAAAAATATCGGGGACAGGATAACCTTTATAAGGATGATGCATGGAAAAACAATTGAGGAGTTTTCAGCCATGCTCAGTATATCCAAGGGTAACCTGAGCGATCTCGAAAATAATAAAAACAAACCCTCCTATGAGGTAATCGCATGCATGGCGGAAAAATTTAACGTAAACAGCGATTGGATCCTTTCTGGTAAAGGTAAACTTTTTAAAAGATTTTATTCTTCTGAGTCTGTTATGGAGGATTATGAAATGATCCGCTCGGTTATAAACAACCGCTTCGTCAATGGCAACCTTGCGATCAAAATTATTGAAGATGTTTCAAAAATAGAAAAGATTTCATCTCAGGCTTTTATCGAAGTGGCTGAATACATAAGCGGAAAGCTTAAAAGTTTATTGAAACTTGGTGAGAGGAGATTTTTTCAGAGAAGAGAGAGGAGTAAGCCGGAAATGGCGCCGGACGGAGTTGAGAGGAGGAGCGGGAAAGACAGGCGTGCGCACGAACTATACCGCGAATGAAAAATAAAATTATATTAAATTTTTTTATTTGACATAAAACTGATAATAAATAGATTTGCTTCCGGAGAGTTGTCCGAGTGGTCGATGGAGGCGGTCTTGAAAACCGTTGGGTTAACA